>Ga0209269_1000757_pt1 | contig 23917 bp, 18 predicted proteins | sample MTBAKMMethaMetaG_FD_187455 | JGI IMG/M metagenome (GOLD analysis project Ga0209269, IMG submission 187455) | Enrichment culture microbial communities from Arthur Kill intertidal strait, New Jersey, USA, that are MTBE-degrading - MTBE-AKM (Arthur... | ecosystem: Environmental > Aquatic > Marine >... | reverse complement strand
TCAACCCATCCTTCGGCTTGTAAACGCTGGTTTTCTTGCACTACCTGCGGATTGGGGTCTGTCTTGCTGATCCATGCGTTGACTACCACGCCGTTCCTTTCACTCAGGAAGGGTTTAAAATGTCTTTCGAAATAATCGGCGAAATGTAAATCATCGGAGATTAAAATCACTGAGCGAGGTGGAATTTTTTCATTATCGTATAGAAAACCCACCAATTGATCCATGCTGATGATCTCGAAATTTTGATCTTTCAGATCACGCATCAAACGCTCAAGCGTTTCGTGTGAGATTTGATAGATTTTGTCAGCCGGACCATCCGTAATGGAATGAAACATAATCGGCATCACCACTGTTCCAGGCTCGGCTTTGTTTGGATCCAGGTGATTCCTTAGATAATGACATTTATCGTCTACATATTGGCGGGGAGCGTCGGCTTTGTTCAACAACTCAGATTGGAAAACCTCTGGTAAGGCGGGTGGGGTTTTAATCACTGTTGGTGTAGCCGATGGAGCCAGGGTGGGGGTGGGCGGAACAGGGGTGGAGGTGGCTTCAGGGACTGACCAGGTCGCGGTCAGTAAAGCCGATTCGAAAGCTTTTGTGGCCATCAGGTTGGCTTCATTGGATGAGGCAGAGATACCAGAGCAGGCGGCCAGCCCACTCACCAGTACAATTGCTGTGAGTGCGACGAACCGCCTGATCGAATGGTTTTGTTGAAATAACATTAATCGTTTCTTGATCACCAATAGAATTGGTCTATTCGGTCACTTCACCGCGAATGTAAGCTTCGGTCATTTCACGAGCAACCGAGTCTTTGAATTGCTTGGGGGGAGTCTTCATAAAGTAGGAAGATGGCGCGAAAATCGGGCCTGACAGACCGCGATCAAGAGCGAGTTTGGCACAACGAACTGCGTCAATGATTACACCAGCAGAGTTGGGAGAATCCCATACCTCAAGCTTCAATTCTGCATTGAGCGGTACTTCACCAAAAGTTGTACCTTCCATGCGAATATAGCACCATTTACGGTCGGTCAGCCACGGCACATAATCGCTGGGACCCACATGAACATTATCAGCCCCTAATTCATACGGCAGCATGCTGGTAACCGCGCCGGTCTTGGAAATTTTCTTTGATTCCAGGCGTTCGCGTTCCAACATATTGAGAAAGTCGGTATTTCCACCAAAATTTAATTGATACGTGCGGTCCAGGCGGACACCGCGATCAACAAACAGAGAAGTCAGAACGCGATGGGTAATGGTGGCGCCAACCTGGCTTTTAATATCATCACCGATTATCGGCAAGCCGCGCTCCACAAAGCGTTTCGACCAATACTCAGAGCTTGAGATGAAAACCGGAATCGCGTTTACAAATCCGCAACCTGCTTCTAGAACCTGCTCAACATACCATTTGGTGGCCATTTCTGAGCCAACCGGCAGGTAATTTACGACGACGTCTGTTTGGGTATCTTTCAGAATCTGGACAATATTGTCAGTTGGTCCAGGCGCTTTTTCAACGACTTCAGACAGGTATTTACCCAATCCATCGTGGGTCATCCCACGGTGAACTTTCACGCCCAGGTGTGGAACGTCGCTGAACTTGTAGGTATTGTTTGGGTAAGCAAAGATCGCCTCAGACAGGTCCTTGCCAACTTTGGTGGAGACAACATCAAAAGCGGCGGAAAATTCAATATCGCTAATGTGGTAACCACCCAGATTGACATGCATCAAACCAGGTACCTGATCAGTATCTTTGGCGTTGCGATAGAATTGGACACCTTGCACAAGCGAAGAGGCACAGTTTCCTACTCCAATAATCGCCACGCGCACTTTTTTGTCGCTCATATGGTATTACGCTCCTTTTCTTGGGAAATGCCTGCATTCATTGCAAACGGGTCACTTTCTTGAGGAGAAGGCTGAATTCAAGAAAACGGACCAGTATATTCCAGAAAATATATTTTAATTCGCTTGAAAGGAATTATACCCTTTATAAAGGCATATTTCCATGAAAGTTGCCCCAATTTTTTGGTTTGCATACGTTGGATTGAGATCAGGAAACAGAATGCAGTCAAATTCCCTGGGTGATTGTAATAAGGTTAGATTTGATTCAATAAGTTGACAATGAATGGTTGCATTTGTATAATTTTTTTATATTTGAGTAATTAGATTTTAGGTAAAAAATTCATAATCAAATCAAATTTGAGTGGCATTGTGTCACTCGTCAGGATTGTGTAGATCCAGGTACTTCATATGGTCGCTTTGTCCTTGAGTCGTGGACTGAGTGCCTGGGGAGCATAGTAGCGAAACCGGCCTTTTTGGCCGGATTTGTTTATATATCTATCTTTTTTGGGGAGGAAATATAAATGGAAAATAATGAGATTGAAGAGATTGAAAATACGCAACCGATTCGGATGGGGGTGGACTTAGACCAGGTAGATGGGACGGAACGTCAACGGATTCTGGTGATCGATGATGAGGTTGATACTACTTTTCTGATTAAGCAAATTCTGCGAATCGCCGGATATAACGTTTTAAGCGCGAATAATGGTCAGGAAGCGATTAAGAAAACCATGGAGTATTCCCCCAATTTAATTCTATTGGATATTATGATGCCGGATATGAATGGTTGGGAAACTTATGAATATCTAAAGAAAATGACCAATGTCCCGATTATTATCATCTCGGCGATGAGCACCAAAGAAAATGTGGTTGAAGGATTACGACAGGGTGTGGATGATTACATTCCAAAGCCTTTCTATAACGCGGAAGTAGTTGAACGGGTTAGAGCTGTGTTACGCAGAACTGACCAGCCACGCGAAATTACAAAATTAGTTTTTCCGGAAATTAACCTTTCCATTGATTTGATTAACCAAGAAGTGGAATTGGCAGAGAGCAATATCCGGTTAACGCCTAAGGAATTTGCGGTGCTTTCTGTGTTAGCCAAGAATGCTCCTGGTATTGTCCCTTATGAGAGAATTTCAACGGTAGTATGGGGTGAAGATTCTGCAGATGTGCGAAAAAGGACAAAATATCTGATATATTTACTGCGAAGAAAGTTTGAGAAAATATCTCCAAGATCTCAAATTATTTTAAATGTGGATCGTTTGGGCTATAAGTTGCAGACTGAAGAGAAGACCGGTGATTAGAGCCGCCTGTTTCTATTGGTAAAGTGAGCTAGCAATTATGAAGGCACCTAAGTTAAGTCAATTCTCCGCGAACTGGTTGGTGATTATTGGCCTGATTTTATTAGGGTGGGGATTGGGTGGCGCGTTTAGCATTTTTCGTGAAGGCGGCATTCTCGCGATTTTCTCATCTGATAATGCTGAACTCTCAGATCAAGGATTTGTGCCTTATTCGGTTCCTTTGGACGCGGAAGCCATCGCCAGTTTGGAAGAGGTTGCGAAACTCGAAGGAGGGGCGGGCCTTGCGCCAGTGATCGATAAGGATAATTTACGGCTTTTCGATCAACAGGAAACAGAGGATCCCCAAGCCACTCCAGTGCCAACTCCCACACCCTTACCACCCGCGGATCCAACGAGAATAGTCATTCCAAAAATTGAATTGGTGGCGCCAATTATACCGGCTAAATCCAAAAAAACCTGGCTGGCTGCCGTTCAGTACGAACAATGGTTAGCGCCTGATGAATTCGCGGTTGGATGGCACGGTGATTCGGCCCAGATCGGCGCGATTGGCAATACAGTATTAAACGGCCATCATAATGTGTACGGGCAAGTATTCAGAAATCTGGATCAATTGGAACCGGGAGACGAAATCTTTGTCTATGGAGATGGTAATCCCTATCCGTATGTGGTGGTGAATAAAATGATATTGCCCGAGAAAAAGGTGGCGCCAGAAGTGCGATTAGAGAATGCGCGTTGGATCATGCCTTCAGATGATGAGCGGCTTACGCTGGTAACCTGTTGGCCATTTGAATCAAATACCCACCGGTTGATTATTGTGGCTGTGCCCAAAAAATAAAAAAACGCCCTGAATTCGTTCAGGGCGAGAATTTTTATTGAGGAGATATGGCTTTGGTTGCGCGATGAAGCTGTTGAGACTGGCGAGGTTAGGTAATGGTTCTCCTCAAAACCGATATGATGACCAGAACAATTTGCTTTCTCAGGTGCAAGGATAATAAGGTGAAAATCAACACCCGAGTAAGTATGTGGTAATTTATTAGTAATATTATAATCGATTTCTATTGAGCCTTCAATTTATTTTAGTTTTCTTAAGATATTCTTAGGATTGATTATGAGAGTTGGTGTTATTGGAGCAGGCCCATCCGGGATCATGGCGGCAATTAGTGCTTCTCAAAATGGAGCCAGGGTCATTTTATTTGATGCCAATCCCCGGATTGGAAAAAAATTCATTCTCACTGGCAGTGGTCGTTGTAACCTGACCAATGCTCATAGTGCTCCGCAGCGCTACGCGACTGATGATGATGCACTTCTGGTGTCAGCCTGGCAACAATTCAGCCAACCGGATCTGGTGGAATATTTAAATCAAATCGGGTTGGCATTATATGCCACCGAAGATGGCTGGTATTATCCACGATCCAATTCAGCTGCAAATGTTGTTGAAATGTTGGGACAGATTTTGAGCAGCGCGGGAGTTGAATTTCAGCTGGAAAAGAAAATTGAAACAATCCATCCAACGGGGTATGGATTTAAGCTGGTTTGTATGAATGAAAATAAGCCATTCTATGTCGACAGTTTGATCATTGCCTGTGGAGGAAAAGCGTATCCCCAAACCGGTTCAGATGGAAATCTAAATGGCGCGATTCGCGAGCTTGGCCATACCATTCTTCCCTCCCGGCCAGCCCTGGCCCCCATGCTGCTTGAAGATGGGGTGTTTGACGATCTGCGGGGTGTGCGTCTGGATGTGGGGTGTAGTTTGCTTTTGGATGGAAAAGAAATTGGATCGACTTTGGGCAACGTGATTTTCACCGAGTGGGGCATTAATGGTCCGGGTGTGATGGATTTGAGTTATCTGGTTGAGAACGCAGAGAAAAACCATTATCAATTACGTCTCAATTTTATCGCTGGAAATGAGGACCTGTTGCGCGATCTACTAACAAATGCACGGGAACGCAGATTGGAAGCCCAGGCTGCTTATTTGGCCTTATTGCCTCAAAAAGTTGTGCGTTGGGGGTTTTCTCGGGCCGGGATCGCAGACGGTTTGCTTGCAGAAGCCCTATCGACAGTCCAAATGGAAGAGTTACTCAGCGTATTTGCAAAATCGGTATGTGAAGTGAAAGGGGTAAAAGGGTATAAATACGCGCAGTGCTCCTGGGGAGGAGTGCCTGCCCGCGAGGTGGAAGGATTTTCGATGCAATCAAAAATCCTTCCAGGTGTGTATTTCGCGGGGGAAGTACTCAATGTGGTGGGACCTTGCGGAGGTTACAACTTGCACTGGGCTCTCGTCAGTGGATTGATTTCCGGTCGCGCAGCCGCGCTCAGAGAAGGGTTGTTTTGAGCCGATTTCAAGCGAACGATAGACCTGGTTGCATGGTATAATTGATCAAATAAAATTCATCCTGTTAGGGATCTTTTGGAGAAAAAGGTATGTCTGGTCATTCAAAGTGGTCTACTATTAAACGCAAGAAGGGTGCAGCTGACGCGAAACGTGGTCAGGTCTTCACCAAATTGGCACGCGAAATCGTTCTGGCAGCTCGTGAGGGCGGCGGAGATCCGACTGCTAATTTCCGATTGCGGCTTGCGGTTGATAAAGCGCGTTTGCAGAACATGCCCAAGGACAGCATTGACCGCGCGATCAAACGTGGTACTGGTGAAAGCAAAGATGGTGAAACTTTCGAGCAAATCACTTACGAAGGCTATGCCCCTAACGCGGTGGCTTTGATGGTCGAGTGCTTTACCGAGAACCGCAATCGAACTGTGGCAGAGCTTCGCCATGTTCTCAGCCGCTCGGGTGGCAGCTTGGGCGAATCGGGTTCAGTCGCTTGGCAGTTCGATCGGGTTTCTTTCTTTGAAATCCCCGCTGAAGGTTACGATTTTGATAAAATCTTCGAACTTGCCGTTGAAGGCGGTGCTGATGATGTAAATCAGGAAGAGGATGTGATTGAGATCATCGCTCCGGTGGAAGCCTTCAAGGCGATCAGCACGATCCTTGATAAAAACGGGATCAAGTTCAATGAAGGCGGATTAAAGATGGTTCCCAAGCAGGAAATGTCTTTGAGCGTGGAAGACACCTTGCAGGTTATGCGAACCATTGAAGCTGTTGAAGACCTGGATGATGTGCAAAATGTGTATTCAAATATGCGCATCTCTGAGGAGGCGATGGCGGCTCTGGAAGAGGAATAATCCATGCGGGTTTTGGGGATCGATCCGGGTACAGCCACAACCGGTTTTGGTTTTGTGGATGAAACTGAGCGCGGTGAATTGGTAGTAGCCGAATACGGCGTGATCGAAACCCAGGCAGGAGTTCCAATGGAGCTGCGGCTCCTGGATCTTTATCATCAGATCAAAGAATTATTGTCTCTCCACCGGCCGGATCGCGGCGCGGTGGAGAAACTTTTTTTTCAACGGAATGTGACCACCGCGATCTCAGTGGGGCAGGCGCGTGGGGTAATTCTGCTGGCTTTTGCCGAAGCGCATATTCCGGTCGCGGAGTACGCGCCCCTGGAAATTAAAATGGCGATCACCGGTTATGGTGTGGCTGATAAAAAACAAATGCAGCAAATGGTTCAATCATTGTTGCGCATGCCGAAAATTCCCAAACCGGATGACGCGGCAGACGCGTTGGCAGTAGCCATTTGCCACTTGCACCGCTACCGATTGGACGACCTGAACCTCATCTCAGATTCACAATGAACGAAATTATCACCAGTACAGCCAATCCAAAAATAAAGCAGATCCGCAAGCTGCGTGATCGCAAAGAACGCCAAACCAGCGGTTTGTTCCTGCTGGAAGGCTTACGAATTGTAGGCGACGCGTTTGACCAGGCAGCCAAAATCGAAACTCTGATCTACGCGCCAGAATTGCTGAAAAGCGAATTTGGCGAAAAACTCGTAGAAAATGCGGTTAAAACCAATATTCCCATCCTGCAAGTCAACGCGGATGTCTTTCGGTCCCTTTCCAGTAAAGAAGGCCCGCAGGGGATCGCCGCGGTAGCTCAACAAAACTGGAAGAATTTGGATGAGATTATCCCTGGTAAAGGTGACTTATGGGTGGCACTGGACTCAGTAGCTGACCCTGGCAATCTGGGAACGATCATGCGCACGTTGGACGCAGTTGGCGGTAAGGGGATCATTCTTTTGGATCATTGTACAGATCCTTACGATCCCTCAAGCATGCGTGCCAGCATGGGTTCCATCTTCACGATAAATATCGTCAAATCCAGCCTGGATGAATTCGAAATTTGGAAGAAGCAACAGGCTGTGATGCTGGTGGGTACCTCGGACCGGGCAGAATGTGACTATGAATCCACGCAATATACCACTCCGCTGGTGCTGATGATGGGCAGCGAACGGATGGGATTGCAGGCGCGTCATTTCGCGTTATGCGATCAAGTGGTCAGCATACCCATGCGGGGGGCGATGGATTCTTTAAATCTGGCAGTGGCGACCGGGATTATGCTTTACCAGATCCATTCATTCCAAAGAAAACATACAACGGTTTAGGAAAACCAAACCAAGAGGTATTATGATCGCTAGTTTGAGCGGAAAAGTGATCTCGCATGATGAGGAAAGCTTGATTGTGGATGTGGGGGGTGTGGGGCTGCGCGTTTTTTCCACCCGCGAGACTTGCGGCCAGGCACGTCCCGGGGAGGTTGTTTTTTTACATACCCATCTGGTAGTGAGAGAAGACTCGTTGACCCTGTTTGGTTTTGAAACGGAAAAAGAGCGCGAATTTTTCTTGCTGTTGTTGGGGGTAAATGGGATTGGTCCGCGGATTGCCCTTTCTGCATTGTCCACGCTATCAGTTGATGCTATCCGCCGGGCAGTGTTGGCCGAACAACCTGAAATCTTCGCGAGGGTGCCAGGCATTGGAAAGAAAGGCGCCCAAAAAGTGTTGCTCCACCTGCAAGGCCGGGTAGGAGAAGGTGAGCCTTTCGCAGCCTCTAGTGCGCCAGATTCGGATGCACTGGTTCTGGAAGCGTTGACTGGTTTGGGATACAGCGTGGTGGAGGCACAGACTGCGATTCAATCAATTCCCAAGGACACACCCAAAGATGTGGAAACCAGGTTGATGATTGCATTACAGTTTTTTAGCTAATTAGAACTTCTAAATAAGAATGGCCGAGCCCTAAACTTGGGCTCGGCCATTTTAAATTGAGATCAAGATAACTGAATTTGAGGATTACGCAAATTCAGTTGAGGTTTTTAAGAATATTTCTTCTTCAGCTTCAGCAACTTGAATGGCTTCTTTTTCATCGACTTGCGTAAGCAGCAACCCTCCTGCCGCAAAAAAGATGATCAATGAGACGATGCTTAAACGACTGCCGCCCATCATGCGGCTTACCAGGCCGAACAACAGTGGTCCAACCGTACCGGCAATTTTTTCTGAAATGCTGAAGAAACTGTAAAATTCAGCAGATTTACTTTTCGGCATCATTCGGCCACACAACGAGCGGCTCAACGCCTGGCTGCCGCCTTGTACTGTGGCGACGGCAAATCCCAGCAGCCAAAAGTGGATTTCCTTGTACAGGAAGTAGCCGCCAATGGCGATGAGGGTGTATATAAAGAGACTAAGAAGAATGGATCGTTTGGTTCCCAGTTTCTTGGCCAGCCAACCAAACAGGTAGGCGAACGGGATGGCTACAAATTGCACCATCAGCAATGTGCCAATAATGGTCGTACTTGAAAATTGTAATTCAGCGCCATAGATGCTGGCCATGTAAATAATGGTTCCAATCCCGTTGTTGTACAGCCAGAAGGCAACAATAAAGCGGGTGAGCTGCTTGAATTTTTTAACCTCTTTGAAGGTGTGCGCCAAACGGCCGAAGCTGGCTTTGAAGGGATTGATTCCCTTTTCCCCTTCCAGAATACGGCGTTTGGGCTCTGGTACAAATTTCCACAGCGGAATGGTAAACACCAGCCACCAGACGGCCACAGATAAGAAGGAAAGACGGGTCATTAATCCAGTCTGGGATTCAGGCGATAACATGATCATAGCCAGGTTGACCGCCAGCAAGAGCCCTCCACCGAGATAGCCCATGGCATATCCACGAGAAGAAACCTGGTCAATTTCCTCCGGGTTAGCAACGTGTGGCAGCAAAGAATCGTAAAATACGTTGGCTCCGGCAAAACCTACATTGCCGATGATGAAAAAGAGGGAAGCCATCAGCCAATCCCCGGAGCGAACGAAGAATAACAATGCAGTTCCGGTGACGCCGGCCATAACAAAGGCGGTCAGAAAGCGTTTTTTCGCGCCGCTGAAATCTGCCATTGCCCCCAGAATGGGACCTAAAATGGCGACCAGAATTAATGCGATGGAGGTGGTGAAAGCCCAATTGGCGGTGGCTTCATTGGGTTTTAGATTGGAAGCCGCTACCGTAGAGTAATATACCGGTAAGACAGCCGCCGCAATGGTGGTGGCAAAAGTAGAGTTCGCCCAATCGTACAGGGTCCAGGCGGTGATGGCTCGTTTATGTTCTTTTTCGCTCATACTTGCTCACTTTCTCATAGTTTTAATTGAGATTATACAATCGCGGGTGAAAAATTATTGTTTAACCTTGATTAAGGTTTTAGATCAAATTACAGGTGTTTGAGCCTGGTTAAGAAAACCGGAGAATCGAATTGGGGACTGGTATAATTATAGGTTGACCGATATAATAAGAACAGGTATTCTAATATTTATTTAATGAATTTGTGGAAAAAGGAAAAGCTGTAATGACAAAAGATGTAATTCGCGTGGTTGGCGCGCGGCAGCATAATCTAAAAAACGTTACCGTGGAAATTCCACGAGATAAGTTTGTGGTGATCACCGGTTTATCGGGATCGGGAAAATCGTCGCTGGCATTTGATACCATTTTTGCGGAAGGGCAGCGCCGCTATGTTGAGTCTTTGTCCGCCTACGCGCGACAATTCCTCGGGCAAATGAATAAACCGGAAGTGGACTCGATTGAAGGATTATCCCCCGCGGTATCCATTGATCAGAAAGCAACCAGCCACAATCCGCGCTCGACGGTGGGTACTGTCACCGAAATTTATGACTACCTGCGCTTGCTTTTCGCTAGGGTAGGCGTTCCCCATTGCCCGGTATGCGGGCGGGAAGTTGTGCAGCAATCGGCACAAGAGATCGTGGACGCGATCGAAACCTTACCTGAAGACAGTAAACTGCTGATTCTGGCGCCGGTGGTTCGCGGGCGCAAAGGTACGTATCAGGCTGTTTTTGATGAGATCCAAAAAGCCGGCTTTGTTCGGGTGCGTGTAGACGGCGAAGTCTACAACCTGGATGATGAAATCAAACTGGACCGCTATAAGGCTCACGACATCGAGGCAGTGGTAGACCGTCTGGTGGTTCGCCATCATCAGGAGGCCGAAGAAGCTCGATCCGCCCGTTCCCGATTGACCGATTCGGTTGAAACCGCGCTCCGGGTGGGGGAGGGATTCATGAAAGTTTTGAACCTTTCCAGCGAACCAGCCTCTGAATTGTTTTATTCCGAGAACTTCGCCTGCCCGGAACACGGTGTGAGCCTGCCGGAAATCGAGCCGCGCACATTTTCATTCAATACTCCTCACGGCGCGTGCCCCGATTGCCAGGGTTTGGGCAGCAAACTGGAAGTGGATCCAGAATTATTGATCCCAAATAAGGACCGGTCGCTTAAAGATGGCGCGATCACTGCTATGGAGTGGTCAACAGCCCGCAATCAGGAATACGGCGGATATTACTGGCAAATGCTGGAGGCGGTTGCCAATAATTACGATATTGATTTATCCAGACCCGTGGGTGAATTAAGCCCTGAAAAACTGGATATTGTTTTATATGGAACCAACGGCCGAGAGATTAAAGTAAATTTTCACGGGCGAAACGACCGCCTATCTACTGTACAAACTTCGTTTGAAGGCGTGGTGAATAATCTGGAGCGCCGCTTCAAAGAAACACAATCAGATTACATTCGCAATAAAATCCAGGAATATATGAGTGACCGGCCCTGCCCGACCTGTAAAGGAGCGCGGCTGCGCAAAGAAGCCATGGCTGTAACCGTGGCGGATAAGAATATTATCGAAGTAACCGCCTGGCCGGTGGTGGACACTTTGGGCTGGGTCGATCAACTCGAACAAGATGCTCATTTACTCAATTCCCGACAGCAAGCCATTGCCGACCGGATATTAAAAGAAATTCGCGCCCGCCTTGGCTTCCTGGTGGATGTAGGGCTGGATTATCTCACATTGAACCGTTCCGCCAGTACCCTTTCTGGAGGTGAGGCGCAGCGCATTCGCCTGGCCACCCAGGTTGGATCAAGGCTGATGGGGGTTTTATACGTGCTGGATGAGCCCTCGATTGGTTTGCACCCGCGAGATAATACCCGCTTGCTAACCACCTTAAAAGGATTGCGTGATTTGGGCAATACCGTTCTGGTTGTTGAGCATGACGAAGAGACGATCCTCTCCGCGGATTGGATTGTGGATCTGGGTCCGGGGGCGGGTGAGCACGGTGGAGAGCTGGTAGCTGAAGGAACTCCGGAGCAAATTTTGGTGCACCCAAGATCCCTTACCGGGGCATACCTTTCCCGCCGCGTTCAGGTGCCTATTCCGGAACAACGCAGAACTGGAAACGGCAAGCATCTGCGATTGGTGGGCGCCAGAGCAAACAATCTTAAAAATATTGACGTGGAAATTCCGCTTGGCAAGCTGGTTTGTATCACCGGCGTTTCCGGGTCTGGCAAGTCGACCATGATGGTGGATATTTTGTACCAGATCCTGGCTCGGGATCTAAATGGCGCGCGCACCTATCCGGGAGAATATGACCGTCTGGAAGGTTTAGAACATCTGGACAAAGTGATCAATATTGACCAATCTCCAATTGGGCGCACACCACGTTCCAATCCGGGAACGTATACCGGTCTCTTTGACGAAGTGCGTAAATTGTTTGCCGAATTGCCGGAAAGTAAAATGCGGGGCTATAAAGCCGGGCGTTTCTCGTTCAATGTGCATGGTGGACGATGTGAAGCCTGCCAGGGACAGGGACAATTGCGCATAGAAATGCAATTCCTGCCAGATGTATACGTGCCGTGCGATGTTTGCCATGGCGCGCGATTTAATCGAGAAACCTTGCAGGTCAAGTTCAAAGGTTTGTCGATCGCAGAAGTATTGGATTTGACAGTTGATCACGCGCTTGAAGTGTTTTCTGCCTTCCCTTCAATTATGAACAAACTAGAAACTTTGCAAGACGTCGGGTTGGGTTATATCCGGATAGGGCAACCCGCGCCAACGCTATCGGGGGGTGAAGCGCAGCGGGTAAAGCTTTCAAAGGAATTATCCAGGCGCGCGACCGGGAAAACCCTGTATGTTTTAGACGAACCTTCCGTTGGTTTGCATGCCGCCGATGTGCATAAACTGATCGAAGTGCTGCAAAGACTGGTTGAAAATGGCAATAGTGTGCTGATTATCGAGCATAACCTTGACATTATCAAAGTCGCAGATTACATTATCGATCTAGGTCCTGAAGGCGGACACCGTGGTGGTGAATTAATTGCCTGTGGCACACCGGAACAGGTGATGAATGTGAAAGCTTCATATACCGGGCAATATCTGGCAAAATACCTGGCGGAGAACCATAACGATGTAGTTCTCCCAGATTCTGCTGATATCAGGTAGAATCAAAAATAATTAACCAAAATAAAAAAATTCTGTGAATGTGGCGAAAATATGTTTTTTTTCGTCATTGTTCACACCGAGAGAACAGGAAATCTCATGAGCGATAAAAACGATCCGCAAAATGTGATTGATTCATTTCAAAGACGACAACAAATGATGCCGTTCCTCATAGGAGGACTGGCTGTGGTTTTGGTTGTAGTAGGCATCATTGTATTGGTTCTGTGGTTTTCGGGGGGGAATGGCCCGTCGATCAGCTTGTTCGCGTCAGCAACACCCACCGCGACCAGCACATTTACCCCCACACCCGTAACCCCAACGGCAACCGCAACCCAAACTGCCACCGAGACCACAGTTCCCACAGAAACCCTTACCCCCACGCCTTCCGGTCCGTTTGAATACACCGTTCAAGAGAATGACAACTGCTTTGATATTGCCGCCACTTATGAGGTGGATTTGATGGTGTTGTTGGCGATCAACAATTTTGGATCGAGTTGCCCGATTAAACCCGGTGATAAAATCCTGGTGCCTGCTCCGGATACTCAATTGCCGACAGAAACCCCGCTTCCAGCCGATATCGCCCGTGGGACCAAAATCACTTATATTGTGAAACTTGGCGATACCATGGACATCATCGCCTCGAAATTCAACACCACAGTGGATGACATTCTGTTGCAAAACAAGATTGAGGATGCCAACACATTGTTCGCTGGACAGGAATTAATCATTCGGGTGAATTTGGTCACACCTACGCCGACCATCGCACCAACCAGCACAGCTGCGGCTACAACCGTATCGACCGCTACTTCTGTACCGACAGCGACACCCAGACCTTAATTTTGGTCAAGCCCCTAGAATTGACGGAGGCTGTTCCAATCAGGGGCAGCCTCCTTGATTAATTCACTGGTTCTATTAGAAGTCCTCTTTCACCTTGCCAACTACTTCCCATTTTAATTTGCGGTTTTTATATGCTTAGGAATAGCATTACAAAATGAGTTTGAATTTCAAAAAGAAGGTTTCTTTCTATATCGCACTGGGATCATTACTGGTGCTAGGGTTTCTTTGGATTTTGCTTAACGGAACACCATTCCCAAGGTGGTTCACCCCCCCAACTCAACAAAGGATAGCGTACCTGGCCCCGGCGAACAGCCCTGAGGTTGTTATCCATGATTTGGTCATTGGCGAAACTCGAACACTGACGGACACCCAGGGGCAGGTTTATGATTTTGATGTTTCGCCAGATGGAAAATTCATCATTTATTCTCAATCGAACCAAATGGGTGGAAGAGATTTGGTCAGGATAAATCTGACGACTGAGAAGAAAACAACTTTGACTGAATGCGGGCAATCCGTCTGTTTTGAGCCAGCCATTTCTCCAGATGGCAATCAGGTGGCTTATACCTTGCAAGATGCGGGTCGGGGCTGGAAACCAGAAGTTTGGGTGCTGGCACTAAATAATTTGAGCCGCCAACCCTTATTTGAAGATCCAAATATTTCCAGCGCGCAAGCCAGATGGTCACCGCAAGGGGATCGTCTGGCGGTGTTGGACGAAGTTGAGGAGGGAATCAAAGTGATCACCATCAGCAGTGGAGATATCGTCTCCATTCCCACTGGGATTGCCAAGATGGGGACTTTTTCACCAGATGGATCGAAAATACTGTTTCTCAATACGCAAATTAATGGCATTCAGTCCTTCCAGGGGGTATTTGAAGCCGATTTTAAGGATATGCGGATCAAACCATTCCTCGCGCCAGATCTGACCGAATTTGATTACAGCGTGCCTGCCTGGTCACCAGAGGGGGATGAGGTAGTGGTCGGGTGGCGTACATTGGTCGGGTTGGGGCGCGGAAGTGAGCAGTTATCTCTCTTCAACGCGGAAGGATCGGACGAACGGATCATCACCACCCAACAGAATTATACCCACGCAGCTTACTCGTGGGAGAATGATGGCAAGCGAATTCTGTTTCAGCAATTTGAAGTGGGAAATACCGCGGCGAAACCGCAAGTGGCGATATGGGAAGAAGGGACCAATTCGATTACAGTTATCGCGGATGACGCCAATTTTCCACGCTGGATTCCATAATGGATCATCACCCTAAACCCACCGCGTTTTGAATCTCAATCAGCACCTCCCCGTTGATTTCTGATTTTAAGGCTAATTGTAATGCTCGCCGGGACTCGCTTGTGGTGAACTTACCCAATGCCCAGGCGGCATGCGCGCGGACCAATGGCTCAGAATCGGAAAGTAATAAATGCGAGAGCGTGGGAATGGCCGCTTCAAACTGGGTGTTGGCCGCTACCACCGCGGTGTTGCGTAACAGACCGCGTCGTTTCGCGCGGTGGATGGGGGTATGCCGAAACCGGTGGTTAAATTCCTGTGGACTCAAACTTAATATGGATAATAGATCCAGCGATTGAAGACCGTTTTGCGAAGGAATGATCGTTGCAGGCTGCGGTTTGCGGCTGGCTTTTTGATTCCAGGGACAAACCTGCAGGCAAATATCACAACCGAATAGCCAGTCTCCAAGCAGCGGCCGTAATTCAGCAGGGATCCCAGCGCGATTCTCGATGGTCAGGAAGGAAATGCACCGGCGCGCGTCCAGGGTGTGATTTTCGCTGATGCATTGAGTGGGACAGGCGTCAATACATTTCCGGCAATTTCCGCAATAATCTGCATCAAACGGGCTGGATGGCTCAAGCGGGGTAGACAAAAAGAGCTCAGCCAGAAGGAAATAAGAACCAATTTGAGGGTTTATGAGGCAGGTGTTTTTTCCGACCCACCCTAAACCTGCTCGTTGCGCTAAATCGCGCTCCAGAACCGGCCCTGTGTCGGTATAAGCATAATATGTTACCCGCGGGTCAATCCCGTTGCGGATCAATTCTGCGAGTTCAAGTAGTTTTTGTGGGAGGATTTGGTGATAGTCCGGACCAGATGCATATGCGGCAACTTTTCCATGCCCCCGCTCTGGTAACCGGGAATGATTTCTTTCGAGAGCATTATGATATGCAGCGGCAACAAAGATGACGGATTGCGCGGGTGGAAAAACCTGGCGTGGGTCCAAGCGAGCCTGGAGACCGCGCGGCGAGGCCAGATAGGCCATGGAGGCGTGTTTTCCCTGCTCGATCCAATCCAGATAGCTTTGGGCGTGCAGAGGTGGTTCGAGAGAGGTAATCCCAAGGAGAGAAAAGCCGAGGCCATGCGCCTCGGCTTTCAAGATGCTTGTGTGTTTCATTAAATCCACAAATTTGGTGATTAAATTGAGGCCGTGAATCGAATCCGATTAAGGTTCCACATTAATGATCAGGTAGAAGGAGTAAATCACCACCGCGTCGTCATTGACCAGCTCAAAGGTAGCGGTGTGGAAATTCTTGCCGCCTTCAGCGTAAGCGGGGGCGGTCAAATCCACAACTACCTGGGTTGTATCGTTCACTGCAAGATTGGAAAGGTAGATAGGGCCGACTTTTTTGCCCTGGAAGTCCGTTCCACGGACGTAAAAACTGTTGTTCCAAGCGCGGCGGCCAATATTCTTAATGGTAAAGACACCATCAAAAGCCGCACCCCCCTGGAAGTAAGTGTAATCTGCAGGTGAATTGCTGACCAAAGTCGCTTGATCGGTATAGCTGGCAGGAGTTTTCGTCGGCGCAGGAACTCCACCACCGCTGCTGACAACAACCTTGGTGGGTGAAGGCAGTGGTGCCAGGGTAGCAATTTCTGTGGGGGTAGGCGCTTCGGTGGCAGTTGCTACTTGCGGTTGAGTGGCCGTTGGTTCTGCCTGTTCTTGAGCGGGTTGGACTAAAGCCTGTTTAGTTATTTCCGCGACCACGGTAGCAGCCACTTCCGTTTGTAAAGCGGGCATGTCCACAGTGGGCTGAGGTTCAGGAGTGTTCGCCGGGGCGGCTGGGGTACAGCTCACCACTGCTAAAACCAACGGGACAAGCACCAATAAACTAATCGATTTCTTGATTACAGTCATATTTTCCTCCGAATTGAAAGGCCAGCATTGCAAAAGTAGATTGTCTGGCTTTTTTTTGGTAAAGTCACTTCGAAAACTGTGCCTAATTTTACCATGCAAGCAGTTTCTGCGATAAGCAAGGAATCAGGCTCATGGCTGGGGTGAAACAAGCCATATTTGAATGTCACCTCGATTGTAAACCACCTTTGTCAATGCCCGCAATACATCCAGCTGGGCTGGATTCAAATCACCAGAACCGGGAGATAAATACAGATAATTGATTTGATTTTGCTGCAGATATTGGGAGATTTCTGCTTGTGTTTGGCCCGAAAATGGCCAGATAATTTTCCGATCAGTCAATGCCGGGATCCAACCTCCGGCATCGGCAGGTACAGGGATTTGCCCCCAGACAAAAGACTTAATCGCAAAAACTGAAGCTGGTGGAGTGTTGGCTGAAATCCACTGCATGGCTTCCAAATCAGGTTGATTGAACAGTATTGTCGCCGGATTAACAATGTCTGCCTGCGTACAAATACCCAGCAGCAGGAGTGCGGTGATAAAGAATAGCTTGATAGTCTGCCGGTTGAAGAATTTCCTTGTTTCTAAAAGCCTGGCCATCCCCCAGGCTGATAATAATGAGAGCGTCATGCTCAAGTTGATGATCCAATTCATCCAGCTAGAAATGACGGTAGTCAAAATCAGTTGCTGAAGAACGTTAAGTCCCGCCAGGATCAGCATCCAACCCGGTAAAACCAGCAGCAACGGCGATTTCATTTTGATTAATACCAGCAAGCTTAATAACGCAAAGAGCCATACCCAACCCCCACCATTCTGGAAGGTGAGCCAGAAGGTATAAGCATGATCCATGTTTTCTGCGGCAAGCGCGTGGTTCTGTAAAACCGCCTGAAAAATTCCCATACGAAATAAACTTATTGTTTGGATCGCCAGGACGATGCCCATCGGAATCAGGATAAGCAGAATATATTTGTACTTCTTGAATGCGCTTTTTAGATTATCAGCGGAATTAGTAATCCAAGAATAAAGCAATACGCTGATTGAAAAAGCCACCCAATGAATGATTGTTCCGTAGTGGGTAAGGGCAATTCCCAAAATTAACATTGCTAATTTCCAGGGGAATTTTCTGGGTGAATTTACCCATTCAAGCGAAGCGTCGCACGCCAGCGCCAGGAAGCCCAGCGCGAGAAGATACGGAAACCGGCTCCATGAGACCAGGTATGTTGGAAAGGGGGTAACCAAAGAATAAATGATGACTGTAAGCCAGGCCGCGAGTTGGGATTGCAAGAGCCTTTGCGCGAGCGGATAAATCGAGAGACTTGAAAAAACACTGATCCACAAGCCTGCAATCAACATGGCTTCAGGTACACTGGAATGCAATCCCTGATGAATATAGGTGCTGATGAGGTGGTAAGCGATCGGGTAAATATCACCCGGGATTAACGCGCCGTTTTGGATGATCGTGGTCACCTTGTCATAATGATTCAGACCATCTACCCAGGCCGGAACATAGAGATTTTTAAACTGGTAGGCTCGTAACAGGATCGTGCTTACCAAAACCAGCAAAAGTAAGCCCCATTTTTTTATGACAGTTTTGGTGAAATGAATTCTCGTTTTGTTGGAAAGAATATTGATCGCAATGAGTAAATCGGCTGGCCCAAACAGCAGGATCCAAGAGAAAGGTGAGCCGGGGAGAATCGCAAACCGGCTCATCAGCCAGGCAAGAATAATCGCCACGATCAACCCAATGCAAAGCGCATAGAAAAATCTGTTTTCTGTGGATTGTTCACCAGCTGAGGTCAATGAAAGCGTTGAACCAATTGCCAAGGTGATAAATGTGATCAGGAAACAAACGGCGACACGGGGCAGGATGGAGTTGAAATTAGCAAAGGTATTGGCGGTGAAAAGGGATGTTCCCGTATGGTAGGTCAATGTAGCTGCCTGGTTGGTTTGATCCAGAAGGGCTACAGGATGATCGGCGGAAAGCGTATTTGATCCGCCCCAGAAAGCAAAGGGTGTTTCATTGGATGGATTTTCCAATTCGAGCCAATAAGAACCTTCGCCAATAGGAGCTTGCGGAAAGAAGTGAATTGTCAGCTTGCCTAATGGGAGAGATTGCCGTTGAAGCATTACGGGAATGGGTACGCGCATTCCATCTTTCTCCCGGAACAGATGAATCACAACCGGAGACTTCTGCCAGGGAAGAATCTTTTGAGGAGCGAAAAAATACAAGGTTAGTGAATTGAAACCACCAGACGCATGCGGAATTTCCTGGCTCAGCATCTGCCTGGGTTGTATGGTAACCAACTGGTCTCTGGCAGGTTGGCTGGAAAATGGATCAGAAATATTTCCCCACAGCCCTTGAAATCCAGCCCAAACGCCAAATAATAACAAGCTAAACGCGGTTAAAAATCCACGATATTTCATAGATCCTATTTTAAGATCAAAACCGGGAATTTACCCGGTTTTGAGAAAAAACATCCTGAGATACAGCGTGATTTTATTCTGGTGTGGCGGAAGGAGTGAGGGTGGCACCTTCAACCACTAATGTAAAGTCCATTCTGCCAAAATTTGCGCCTTCCTCATTGGTCAATACCCACAATGCGTATTTCGAACCGGCGGTTTCGGGGGCCATGGCATCAATAAGCAATTCAACCGTGTCGCCAGGTTTTACATCTTTGGGGAAGAAATACGAATTAGCGTTTTCATGGAGTTTATCTCCCGCGTAGTAACGGTAAGTGTATTTGGTGGTCCAGGTGGTGGTACCGGTGTTTTTCATCACCCATACCAGATCAAATTTTTCGCCCGGTTTCTTAATGATCCCATCTTGCGGATCATTGCTTACCCAATCTGCTTTATCAGGTAAATTGGCTGGGGCGGGCGTGGCTGTGTTTAATCCTGGCAATCCAATTTGCGCGGTGGATTGGGGAGTGCCTTCACCCGGCAAGGGCAAAGTCGGGATTGCTTCGGTGGGTTCGGGTGTGGCAGTCGGCTCGGGGGTGTTGGTTTGGGTCGCGGTAGGTTGGGCGGCCGCAGTTTGGGTTAACTGAACCGCGACGGTTTCGGCTGCCTGGGTATAAATAAGGTTGGCGTCGGGGGTGGGTTCAGCGGGTCCACCACAGGCGCTGAGGATGATTCCCATAGCGATGAGTAAAGCCGCGCTGGCAATCATTTTTTTGTTCTTGTTCATTATGAGGATACCTCCTGATTTTTAAATCCAAAATTTTCCTTGTGGTTGCGCTGATTCAATTGTTGAGGCCAAAGTGAGGGGAATCAGTCGCTCCAAATCAGCGATTATACCTTTGGAGACAACTTTACGCAATTATTGAAGCGGGGGCTGCCAATCTTCGGAGTTTATTGGTGCTGTTGATGGGGTTTGAAAACCTCTTTCGCCACGGAAGGCAAAACGGGTGATGGCACCCGGGTTTATTGTAACATTGGTTGTGTAGCGTTCTTCCAAGTATAGGATGGTGATGCGATAATTTCCGGCAGGTAAATCGCCGATGGCCAGGTTTTCCTGATAATATTCATCGCTAATGACACCAGTTTGCCCATAACTGATCACTTCCCAACGTTGGTTGGAGTCCAGAGAGGTGATATATACCGTTTGGCGGGTGAGCAGCGATCCATTAGTATTTTGAAGTTTCCCTACCAAAACGCCACTCCCTTGGGGAGGAGTAATCCATAATTCCGGATTGCGTGTGGTGTAAAAACTGTTGGTTTCAACTCGAACCTCAAAATGGAGATGGGGCCCGGTGGTGAACCCTGTCGTGCCAATTATGCCTAAAGGTGTGCCAGCTTCCACACGCTGCCCGTTAATCACGTCCAGGCGATCCATATGGGCATAAACGGTATACAAATTTCGGCCATTCCAACCAAAATCATGCTTTATCGCTACTGCTAATCCATACGGATCGTCCTCCTGGTTTTCGTAGCGATTAAAAAGCCCGTAGCCAGCGTGAATCACTTTCCCAGGCCCGGCGGCGATTACGGTGGTCCCGCGGGGAGATGGAATATCGATACCAGTATGGACGATATCTGTGCCAAAGAAGACACCTCCATAGCGGTAATCGGCTAAAGGCCAATTGACCTCGTCCACAGCGATGGGGCGGGAGAAATAAAAGTGATCATTTGGGCTCAGCGCCCAAGGCGCCGGGTAAAGCGGGGCACGCCAAAGTGAAATTGGATCAGGTCCGGGGGTGGGAAAAGTGAATCTTAGCGGGTCCTCAGCTGCGGGGGGAGCAAGGGTTGGCTTTGATTGCACTTCTGGTAGTTGTGGAGGGTTGTCTACCGATGGGTTTGTGGGTTGTTCTCCTGGCTGATTCTCTGTAATTGGATCTTGAACTCCTAAATAATCAACACGCTGGTTACTTAATGGCTGGCAGGCAGCCAAGATTAAACTCAATGATAAGCCAAGCCAGATTTTTCCACTTAAGTGAGATAGGCTCATCTTCTACTCCACGATCGGTGTCCAGGTAGGACGGATGGTTGCCTGCGGCTGGGTCGCCTGATCCGTTTGGGGAGTATCCATTGGGGTTTGCGTTTGCGCGGGGGTAGGCGTAGGGACAAGGGTGGCGGTTTGCAATGCTTCAGGTGGATAAAGTTCATCCATAGCTGTTTGCCAGTCAATTTGGTCTGTAATCACAAATTGGTTAAACCGTGCTGCCGGGTAATAGCTTCGCCAATTTTGCAATGCAGGCAAACGCTGCCAACCAAATCGAGCCGCAAGGTCTGTAAAATCAATCCAATAACCGGATGGGATTTCCGCGCTGGAGCCACCATTTTCGTAAGCGGTTGGTTCCCCATTGAATCGACTGTTTAGATCCCAGACAGGCGTATGCAGAGGAATGCCTTGAGAACCATCCTGATAGCGCGTGCGGATATACACTCGCCAATAAACCTGCCCGTTATAATCTTCCCGGATTATCGCCATCCAGCCGGCTTGCAGGGGTAAAGGATTGACTGAAAACGCGCGCCCTGTGTACAACCAGTTTTGCTTCAAGGGTAAACTGGGTGGTTCGGTGATGGGTGTAAACGCTTTTTCCAGGCTGGAAAGGAAATCCCATCCAGCTTCGGCAGCCACCCACGAACGCAACTGCCTGAAGGACTCATCCACCGTATCGTGCAGATATGGATAGGGTGCGGCGACATCATCTAATTGCACAACTCCGAACCGGCCGGAGGGGGGGAGTGGGTTAATATCTAATTTAGGCGACCAAAGCAAGGGATTTGGATCCGCAGCCCCAGTGGGAAATGGATAATTCGTGAGCACCTGGACATTTGCAGAAGTAGCACAATCGAGTCCGAGCACTTTTCCTGGCAACGTTTTCGCCGGGCTGGGTAACAGATTGGTGAGAGAATTGATTCCAAAAAGAGAAACCTGATTGGGTTCTTCCTGGATCGCGTAGAGGTTTGAAGAATTCGAACAAAATACCGGATTTGATCCGCTGATCAAAGGAATTGGGTCTGAGTTCTCTTTCCAAATAATGATCTGGTGATTGCCCTCAATAATTGCGGACCATGCCAGCTGGCTGCCATCTTTTGACCATCTCGGTTGAGTTTCAGGTTGTTGGTTGTTACGGGTAAGGTTATAGAACCGGTCCTGGGCATTATCCAAAGCGGCCAACCAAATATCTTCATCCCCATCTCGAGTGGAAACGAAAGCAATCCTGCGACCATCCGGCGACCAGGATGGGGAAGTATCGGCGGCTGGGTTTTGGGTTAATCGGATGATGGGCTCATCCGGATTCTGCAGCGAACGGATGATGATTTCTAGATTGTTATCAATATAGCTCTCATAAGCCAACCATTGCCCATCTGGCGACCAGCTTGGCGCGCCATCATATTCTGGGGTGTCGGTGATGCGGGTGATCACACCGTTGGTTAAATCAAGGGTAAAAAGATCCCAATACCCATTGCGACGGGAGCTAAAAGCGATTTTTGTTCCATCGGGGCTGAATGCCGGGGTAATATCGTCGTATGGGCTGTTGGTCAAGCGGATAAGGGATAAATTTTGGGGCTGGTATGCGAAGAGATGTGAATAATAACCATCCGCAATGGATAAGACCAGAAATCCATTTTCCTGTAAACCCTGGGGATTCAGCCAATAGGAATTCACTAACGTTGAATCAGGTTGTTGTGCCTGGGCGAAGATGGTTGGGGTAGGTCCTGGTTGATTGGCGGTTGGAAGAATTCCCTGGATAAGCGGCATTTCCCGTTCTTGAATACGGGGAATTACCACAATAGCCATGAGGATGATATTTAAAATGACTAATACCAGCAGTAAGCGAAACAGTTTTCGTTTCGACTTTCTTGGAGGTATTTCCTCGATTATTTCATTCAGATTATTTGATTCCATGATCTGCCATACTATTGGGTATTAAATTTATGGAGTGGTGTTCTGCGAATTAAAAAATATCATTGGATCGAACATCCTGAAGGTATTGGTTACTCTCCAGAGGCAATAGTTGGTCATTTCCTCATCCGTAGCGCCATTTTCATAGTGCGCCATCGATGGAAATGGATAACCAGCAGGTCCAACCCGGGCCTCCAGATGCAGGTGGACGTTGACAGACATTCCACTTGTGCCCACTTCTCCAAGTGTTTGGCCGCAAACAACTTGATCTCCGATAGTAACGGTAGGGGGGGTCTTAAGATGGGAGTATAAGAGGTATAAGGACTCTTTATTCCCATCGATTGAAACAGAATTCAAGTTGGGGCAATAAAGCGCCGGATGTGGTTCAACCTGACCTTTTTCTGGCAAAACACTGGCTAATTGTGGAACCGTCTTTTCAACCGAATCCAAGTCGGTCTCAATGATCACTGCAAAGCCGTATGGGGGGCGATTATTAATGATTCCAACGACCTTGCCAGGAAATACAGCGTTGACCATGAGGCCATCCATGGAGGTCAATTCGCCGAAGCGATAAAAAGCAAGATCTACGCCATGATGTCCATCGTCCCGGCCAGGCGGCGGCGCTTCAAATGGATTACTGATGATTGATGGCAAATCAGCTATGGCGATCTTCTCCAGAGGTGAGCATGCCTGTAATTTGGGTTCTGCGGTGAAAGTAGGCGTAGCGACTGGTTTTGTAGGAGTAGATGATGGGAGAATTGGGGTGAGTGTCGGGCTGATTCGGATTTCATCAGTTTGGGCGACGTTGACCACCATATTTGG
>Ga0209269_1000754_pt1 | contig 23947 bp, 23 predicted proteins | sample MTBAKMMethaMetaG_FD_187455 | JGI IMG/M metagenome (GOLD analysis project Ga0209269, IMG submission 187455) | Enrichment culture microbial communities from Arthur Kill intertidal strait, New Jersey, USA, that are MTBE-degrading - MTBE-AKM (Arthur... | ecosystem: Environmental > Aquatic > Marine >... | reverse complement strand
TGCCAAAGCAGCCACCGCGCCGTTACGTTAACGGCGAGACCCATCGATATCTTGGCCGGCAGTATCGATTGCGCGCAGAGTGGGGGGACGAGAATGCGGTTAAGTGTCTGCGCGGTTACCTGCAGGTGACCAGCCGGACCGAGCCGACCCCGTATCGGGTCAAGAAACAGCTTGAAGAGTGGTACCGCGAACACGCCCGCAGGGTCTTCCGAGAAAGGCTTACCGAGTGTTGTCGGCGCGCCGCACTGGAGGGGGTCGAAGAGCCCCCCCTCTTTATACGGCGGATGGAAACTCGCTGGGGCAGCTGTTCGGCTAAAGGCAAGGTTTACCTTAACCTGGAACTGATCAAGGCTTCGAAAGAATGCATCGACTACGTCATTATGCACGAGCTTTGTCACCTCAAGGTTTCTTCACACGGGCCAAAGTTCTGGAGGCTGCTGGCGAAGCTAATGCCGGACTATGAAGAACGAAAGAAAAAACTTAACCGATTTGCCGATGTGTAGGCGGCCGATTTGATTTTGACATGCAATAGGGTTGAAAATGCAAAAAGTCAAATAAGCCCCGACTATACGCCCAAAGATTTAAAACAAAATAGCGAAAAGGAATTTTTAGATGGCAAAGTCAGTAGATAGCGCATTTCAAGAATTCAATAGCAATACTGTAAATCTGGTCGCAGAGCGCACTACGAAAGCAAGGTCAAGTAGAGATTGGTTAATCGGACAAATAGAAACTCTTCCGGATAAAGAGGCCGATTTCCCAATATTATATGATGGTATGCATATAAAATTTGGTTCTTTTGCCCGTAACACAAAAATTAAACCGCTAGACGACATAGATATAATAATTGCATTTAATGCAGAATGCTCAAAATATTACACTATGACATATGGCAAACTCTACTACTTAACGCCAGGTGAGAATGCAGATAAGTTAAAAAATTTATGCAGCGATGATGGGTATATTAGTTCAAGAAAAGTTATCAACAAGCTTGTTTTAGCGTTAAGCAAAATTGACCAATATAAATCTGCCGGTATTCATCGTAAACAAGAGGCGGCAACATTAAACTTAACCTCATACGAATGGAACTTTGATATAGTCCCAGCATTTTACACTGACACAGGTTATTATTTAATTCCTGATGGCAATGGACATTGGAAAGCCACTGACCCACGAATTGATCAAGAAAGAACGTCCAGTATAAACATCAAGCATAATGGTAAAATACTACAAATTATTAGAATATTAAAATACTGGAATAGACACGCTTCTATGCCAACAATTGGTTCATATTTATTTGAAAATATAATTTTATCCTACTTCGATTACCAAACTGAAATCTCAGATTATATAGATTTTAACATTGTAAATTTTTGGAGTTATTTAAAAACTGGTATTTATAATTCATTCAACGACCCAAAAGGATTTCAAGGAGAACTTAATAATTTAACCATTGAAGAGAAAACAAAAATTTCACAAAAAGCTACTGATGTTACCCAAAAAGGAAATGAGGCAATTAGGCTAGAAATCAAAGAGGAAAGCCAGGAGAAGGCAATAAACAAATGGCGAGAAATCTTTGGAGATGACTTTCCCAAATACGGATGAAATATGGGACTATTAATTATTGCGAAACAAAATGAATTATTTTCTTTAATGTATTGCCCTTTTAGGCTGTCACGCGCGAAGAATTACGTAAGCATATTCGCTTCATTATTGATCTAGTGACAACAACCGATGCATTCATTAATGACTCTAAAACAATCCTTTTCAGCGGACCGCAATATGGCACGCATGCAGTTAATTGCGGTATGAGAGTGAAATTATGCCGAGAGATATTAAGCAAGGATTCGACGACTTCCATTACAATCTCAAAGCTTCTGCCACAGAAACTGCAGCCGCAAAGTCTCATAGAGCCTCAATAGAAGCCTGTCTAAAGAGCAATTTTGGTCTGAATCGATTCACAAGAATCGGCTCCTTTGGGAATGGAACCAACATCAACGGGCATAGCGATGTGGATTACTTGTCATGCCTTCCAACAAGTGCGCTAACAAGAACATCAATGGCGTCACTTATAAAAGTTAAAAATGCGCTGGTTGCCCGCTTCCCTAATACTGGTGTAAAGATTAGCACGCCAGCCGTGGTCTGCCCGTTTGGAAAATACAAGTCTGAAGACACCGAAGTTGTGGTTGCTGACTACATAAGGGAAGAAAATGGGTTCAATGTCTATGAGATTGCGGACGGTAATGATGGCTGGATGAAGGTGAGCCCTGATGCCCACAACTACTATGTCGCAGAAGTAAATAAAAAGCATGGCGGAAAAGTCAAGCCACTCATCCGTTTTGTAAAAGCTTGGAAATGTTACAGCGATGTTCCCATCAAATCGTTCTACTTGGAAATGAGGGTTGCTAAGTATGCTGATGGCGAGTCCAGTCTCGTCTACGACATAGATGTAAAAAGAATTCTGGCAATGCTGAGGGACAACGAACTCGCGGCTATGCAAGATCCTATGGGTGTGGGAGGATATATTTACCCATGTAAGACAGAAGCCATCAAACAGGATGCGCTTTCAAAGCTAAAAACTGCTGCTACACGTGCTGAGAAAGCACTAGAGGCAGAAGCAAACCAAAATACTAAGACGGCTTTTGATTGGTGGCGCCTACTCTATAACGATAAGTTTCCCACTTACTACCTATGAGCATCGTTCAAAGACAAGAACTGCAAGAAAACATTGAGCTTCTGGCTGCTCAGAGAAATATCTATTCAAGGGCGAAGAACATCATTGGGCTTCAAATGATGCTCAGTGTTCCTATCGCTATTTGTGCTGCCATCATTACGATAGTGAAGCCAGAACTGAAGGGGTACGTGGCGCTCTGGGGCATCTTGGTTGTTGTGTTTGATCTGTTTGTCTTCACGCCTTGGGTAAAGAAGTTGCGGGACAACGCAGCTAGGATTCAAGAGCTTTTTGATACCAAGGTCTTGGGGCTGGATTGGAATGAAATTTCCGTTGGCAAGAGGCCAGAGCCTGAGCTAGTCCATGAAGAAGCGAATAAGCACGGCATGGAAGAGGGAAAAATTACTGGTCTAAGAAAGTGGTATCCGATAATCGTTGATAATGTCCCAGAAATCTGCGGAATCATCATTAGTCAGAGATCCAACGTCTGGTGGGATGCAAGAATGAGAAGGAAGTACACCCTCTCTATCCGTGTCATCCTTGTTTCTATTGCTTTTGTATTGATCGGCTATGGGCTCTTTGAAAAGAAGGACATGTTTGAGTTCTTGGCCTACATCGTTGCTCCTCTCGCGTCAACTTACGTCTTCGGCTATCGCCAAATGATGGAACACGGTGATGCTGCAGATAGGTTAGATAAGCTGAAAGAGCTTTCTGAAAAAATTTGGTCCGACGCCGTGGCAGGTAAAGACGTTGCGACGCTGAAATTGGAATGTAGGACACTACAAGACCAAATTTTTGACCACAGGAAGAAAAATCCACCCATCTTTGATTTCCTGTTTAGGTGGTTCAGGGATGAGAACGAAGTGCTAATGAACAAAGGGGCAGAAGCACGGGTGAGAGAGTTTCTCAGCGCACCTAAAAGTTGAGCGGTGAGTAATATGGGGTAAACCAGCCTGCGGGAACGCTAGCGGCGCTGACGCGGCTGGTTCGGGTGGCGCACCAGGTTACCCAGACGATATGTTTTCAGGTTGCCACTCATAGCTCGGAAAGAAGATTTAATCGCATATGAAGAAAAGAAAACAGCACTATGTTTGGCGACATTATCTGAAGCCTTGGTCAATGGGCAACAAGATTTTCTGCCTAAGAGATGGTAAGGTCTTTGAGCCGAACTTGATGGGAGTTGCGAATGAAAGGGATTTTTACAGGCTCAGGGAATTAAACCAGGAGGATATTGACTTTATAGAAAATATTGCCATCAAGCCTTCACCGACACACCTTCAGAAACTGCATGCAAACTTAGTGAGACAATTCAACTCCCTGTTTCAGCTTAAGAGCTTTGTGCAATCCAGAGGCATGGATAACCCAGAATTGAACAAAAAAATTGAAGAGGCTGTGAATAATCTCGAAGAAGACCTTCATGGTAGGATTGAGTATGGAGCTATTGAACATCTCAGTTCCATCCAGCGGGGGGATACTGATTTCTTTGATACCGATCAGGGCTGTATAGATTTTGTGTATTTCTTGTGTGTCCAGTACATGAGGACCAAGAAGATCAAGTCGAGAGTGCTTTTGACCATGAAGGGATTGACCGGTATAGATCTAGAGAAAATATGGAATGTTCTCAGTCATATTTTTGCTACGAACATGGGGTGGAGCCTCTATGCAGATAGGCGCAACCTCCATCTCGTCTTGCTAGACAATCAATCACAAGCGCAATTTATTACTGGCGACCAGCCTGTTGTTAATACCTATGCCACAGGAGATCCGACACATCCTCCAGAGCAATTGGAATTCTATTACCCCGTTTCACCTACTCTGGCAGTCTTATTAACCCAGAAAGGAGGGTCCTGGGATGAGAAACGACGAACCGTAGGTCCTGTGGAAGTGACAGTCTATAACGAACATATAGTAAGAAATCGAAACGAGCAGTTATACGCAGCTTCCAGAGTGCTATTGGAACGATACCTACATTGAGTGAAGTGCTCAAAAAGATTGAGTACGAATTTGAAACAAAATAGCGGACCTTACAACCAACACATAATTAGGAATGATCCATGCAACAGGAAGGCATATTATTTTCTGGGAATGTAACTTCATTAAAGTTCAGTAAAGAAATTTACGAAAAAGAAGCGCTTATCGCTGCAGCCTACACACGAACTGACGCCTATATTGTTCAGATTAATGATTGTGGGCCAGAATTTGAGGTTGTGTTTCTCCAAAAAGAAAAAAGCACTATGTTTGACACCGAAACCGTCAGAAAAGATATGTTGCTTTTTGGGAATGATGTAATCGATGAGCAACTCCGCTTGCAACTTGCGCGCAAGACAGGCCACCTTAGGGAGATTATCGTGGAGCACGCATTTAAACCCATCGATAATCTTAAGGGCAAAATTTCATGAATTCCGGCTATACACTTCTTCCCTTTCAATTCGAGAGATTCCATGACGGTTATTACCTGGTAGTGAGCGAATCAGGTGAATATCAATTCCTCGACTATTCTACACTCAAGACTCTCATTAATGGGTTACTTCCGAGGTCCAGCCTCTACTATAACGACCTTGCAAGTAAACAGTTCCTGGTCGACGGGGATCTTGCCTGCGCCATCGATATGACTTCCACGCGTTACCGGACCAGAAAACGCTTCATCTGTAACTTCACGGCACTACACATGTTGGTCATTACTCTTCGCTGTAACCAAGACTGCAAATATTGCCAAGTTTCAGCTGAAAGCGATATTGCTCATCAATTTGACATGAGTCCAGAGGTAGCTGAACGCGCCGTTGAATATGCCTTCCTCTCGCCCTCACCAACTATCAAAATCGAGTTTCAAGGAGGCGAGCCAACGCTTAACTGGAAGGCATTAACTGCAGCAGTCACCCGAGCCGAAGAAATCAATCTAAAAGAAAAAAAGGATCTCGAATTTGTTGTCTGCACAAACCTTACAGGCATCACGCGTGAAAAACTTGAATATTTCAGGGATCACCGAATCAGTATCTCCACTTCGCTTGACGGGCCACAACACATCCAGGACAAGAACCGCATATTTCGAGCAGGAGGCAACGGAACCCATAAAATCTTCGAAGATCGATTACGAGAAGCCCTCGAGATCTGTGGTCGTGAAGCAGTGAACGCCCTAATGACAACCACTGCAGACAGTGTGGATTTTCTGAAGGATGTTGTAGATGAATATGTGTCCAAAGGTTTTTCTGGTATATTTTTTAGAACCCTAAACCCTTATGGTCTTGCTTCTCAGAATGAGAAAAATCTCAATTACACAATGGGTCACTTTGCACAACGCTACGAGGAGGCACTGGACTACATCATTCAACTGAACCTTCGTGGAATCTTCTTTGTCGAGTTCTTTGCCTCTCTCCTTCTCTCTCGGATATTCACCCCATTCTCGACTGGATTTGTTGATTTGCAGTCGCCCTCAGGCGCAGGAATCAGCGGAGTAATATACGATTTTAATGGTGATGTCTATCCAGCTGATGAAGCACGAATGATAGCCCGCATGGGTGACAAGCGTTTTCTTATGGGCAATGTGTTCCAAAACAAATACGAGGAAATTTTCGGCGGCCCAGTGATCCGGGAAATCGTGGCTAAGTCCTGTATCGAATCTCTTCCTGGGTGCGCCTCCTGTGTTTATCAAGCATACTGCGGGGCCGATCCTATACGTAATTATCTTGAGACGGGCGATATCGTGGGGAAGAGACCAGCAAGCGGGTTTTGCGAAAAGAACAAACTAATTCTCGATATACTTTTCCGTAAAATCAAAGCTGACGACAACGACACTATTGACGTTTTCTGGTCTTGGGTTACCAAGCGTCCGCTTAGCGACATTCGGGGATGTTCCGCATGAAGACTTATCAAGGTATAGCTTCAGGAGTTCGGAAACCCATAATCGGAGAAGTATGTCGGGAAGACCGGCTATTCGGGCGTAAGGGAAAAATCCTCGTATCGCCATATAGGTCACTTTTTCCGCTTGGATACAGGGGAGTAGTGACCAATAGGCCAACAGGCCTATCCGTCGGCCGGGTTCCCACCATCCAACTCGAAACACTCCCCGCGGATATAATGGCAGGAGATTGTCTTTCCATCTTCCCTGATGGTAAAGTATCCATGGTCTGGAAACGCGATAATCCCACCAACTCAATACTGCTTACCGAAAAATGCAACTGTCGCTGCCTAATGTGTCCACAACCACCAAAACCTCATGAACAGCAAACCTACGACATAGCCGTTGGCTTACTTGATATTCTCGATCCTAATGAAACAGGAACTATCTGTATTACTGGTGGTGAGCCCACTCTTCTTGGTGAAAATTTTTTGGGAATTCTTCGCATAATTCGTGATAAATTTCCTAATTCAGATCTCATGGTTCTCACAAACGGCAAGACGTTTTCCGATTATCAATTCACGAAAGAATATTCTGCTTCTGCGCCTGCCCGGACAATTACCTGTGTCTCTCTTCACTCTGATATTGAAAAGATTCATGACAAGATCGTTAATGCCGATGGAAGTTTCACTCGTACGGTACAAGGACTTTATAATCTGGCCAGTATGCGAATGAAGATCGAACTCCGCCATGTCATAAATCGAATTAACGCGGATCGACTCAAAGAATTTTCCAATTTTGCCTACCGTAACTTTCCATTTTGCTACCATTTTGCGCTCATGGGGATGGAAATCACTGGGCTTGCCACAAAGAATTTTGAACAAATCTGGATTGACCCTGCTGACTACAGCATAAAGCTCGATGAGGCGGCCTGGCAACTTCATCGAACTATGCTTCACGTCTCCATCTATAACATACCTCTATGTTTACTCCAGAAACGAAGCTGGTTTTTTGCCCGACAGTCTATTTCCCGATGGAAAAATGATTACCTGCCCATCTGCGATACGTGCACCGTAAAGAAGCAATGCGCCGGAATCTTCGCCACCTCTGGGGACCGACAGAGCCCAAAAATCAAGCCAGTAGTTCCAACAGCATATTCCCCAAAAAACGCTTGACAAATATCATTAAATGTCTCAATTGAGAGACAGGTATCCTAACAAATGACAAGGAGGGGAAAATGAAACTTTTGAAAAGAATTTCGGTTTTGTTAACCGCAGTTTTAGCCACCACTGGCATAAGTATCACAACCGTCACCAAGGTAGACGCTTCCCCACATCAACAAATGAATACAGACTGCCAAAAAGATCCGCTATTTTTAGAACACGGCACCTTACAACACTGGACGCAGGGAGGTTCCCACTGGTCACATGGGTCGCATTCTTCGCACTCCTCGCATGTAAGTCACCAGTCAGGCTACTAAAACATTTCGACCGAAATCCAAATATTGCATCATGAGAAGGGGATTGCGATTAACGCAAATCCCCTTTTTTATTGGTTGTCAATGATCGCCACCCAGGGGAACTGCGTCCCGATCAGGGCGGCGCCATTCTCGATGCCGGGATATATCATTGCAGAAATGAAAGCGCCAGCATGACCAGAGCGATCAAAATGCAATCAAAAAGTCGATTGCTGGCACCCACCCGGGCCAGTTGGTGATGATTGCATGAACGTTCTATTCTTACCCTTCATAACCCTTGCCAGAACAAATCTTAAATGCCTGAGGGATCTTAAATTTTTTTATCCAAATCTATATCAGAATGAGAACGACAATATTCATCCTTAACCATATCAACTTAGGAGGTGTCAACACATGTATACAGCAGAAATTAGCCGCAGTAATCCGACCGCGTTACTATTTCTGGTCGACCAATCAGGATCAATGGAAGATAAGATGTCCACGGGTAGATCGAAAGCCCAGCAAGTCGCGGACGTACTGAACAGAACGCTTGCCACTCTTATTACACGATGTACAAAGGCAGAAGGTACTCGTAATTACTTCGACATTGGGGTGATCGGATATGGTGTCAACGGAGAATATAACGGATTTAAGGGCGCTCTTGGCTCATCTATTCTTCATCCGATCTCATCCATCGAAGCATCTCCGATACGTATTGAGGAACGGCAGAAAAAGATGGATGACGGGGCGGGAGGCATTATAGAACAGTCAATCAAGTTTCCGGTTTGGTTTGAACCTCAGGCAAACGGTGGTACACCGATGTGTCAAGCTATTACAAAAGCGGCTGAGGAACTTGTCGCTTGGTGCGATTCCCATCCAAACAGTTATCCACCCACAGTTCTACATATCACTGATGGGGAGTCGACCGACGGGGACCCAGAAGAGCTCGCCACACAACTTCGCCAGATTCAGACGGGTGACGGCCCTGTTTTGATGTTCAATCTGCACGTCAGTACCTCTGGTGAACCCCCCGTTGAATTTCCAGCTTCTGAAATAGGATTACCGGATGCTTATGCCAAACTGCTTTTCCGCATGTCGAGTTCCCTCCCAGATCACTTGATCAGGTTCGCCCAAGAAAAAGGATTCAAGGTGGGCATGGAGTCGCGAGGCTTCATGTTCAATGCAGACAACGTGCAAATTGTCGACTTCTTTGACATTGGCACGCGTGCTTCGCAACTTCGGTAAGTTGGCCATAACACATGAAAGTACTCTTTGAAGGTCAGGTGCCCAAAGATCTCTCTTTCCCACATGACAACGAGGACCAAATTAAATTAATGCCCGACCTTGGAAGAATAGCTTTGAGCGACGGTGCATCTGAGTCCTTCGACTCCAAAACCTGGGCACGCCTGTTGACGGTTCATTTCGTTCGGCAACCAGAACTGAATGGGAATTGGCTCCCTGAAGTCATTAAAGACTATTGTGACCGATTTGATCAAGCCCAGATGCCCTGGTCGAAACAGTCGGCTTTTAATCGGGGAAGCTTCGCAACACTTCTAGGGATTGAACATTTCAGTAAGCTCGGCACGGTAGACGTTTTGGGTGTCGGGGATAGCATCGCAGTGCTCTTAGATGGCAATGATTTTGTCGATTCATTTCCATACACATATGCCGAGGAATTCCAACAGCGACCCGACCTTTTCTGCACTAATGAAAAACTCAATTACTTTCTAACTTCGCCAGATTTTTTTATTCAACATCTCAAAACTTGGCCTATAAGGGACAAAAAAGACCCCGTTATTCTCTGCATGACCGATGCCCTTGCAGAATGGGCTCTCCGCAATGCACAAGAGGGTCACCCAATGTGGCAGTTACTATCTGGAATCAACGATGTGTCCGAACTCGAAGTGCTAGTGCTGCGGGAACGACAGACGAGGAGCATGCGCATCGATGACACGACGTTAGTAAAGTTATCTTTTGAGATGGAAGATGGGAATGATCGGAATGAGCTTCCCAACCCTTGAACAATATAACGAGGCGTTCCAGCATCCTCAAACGGCACTCCTTGATTCTGAACTAAAAAATGGTGAAATTTCGACATCCGGCCTCGGGCTGCCGCTCGCCCTATGTGGTGGATTTGCACTAACATATACTGTCAAGACCGGGAGGTCCAAGTACGCAGTTCGTTGTTTTCACAAAGAATCAAGTGCCCTTGAACAGCGCTACATTGCTATTTCTAACCATCTCAAATTGTTGCGCTCCAAATACTTTCTGGACTTCGAGTTCCAAGCGCAGGGTGTACGCGTCAACGGTGATGCATTCCCTGTGGTTAAGATGGCATGGGCGTCTGGTTATACCTTGGGTGAGTTCGTAGAGGGGGCATATCGAAGCAAGAACAAGCTCCTTCAACTGAATTCATCTCTTCAAGATTTATCTACCTACCTAGAAGGACAGAATCTAGCGCATGGTGATATTCAGCCTGGAAATGTCATGGTCTCGAATGAGGGGCAATCAATTCAGCTCATTGACTATGATGGGATGTTCGTTGATGCCCTAAAAATTCTCGGGAGCGCCGAACTAGGACACCGGAACTTCCAGCATCCGGGACGAACGGCAAGCGCATGGGACCCAAAGCTCGACCGCTTCTCCTTTATCACGCTGAATCTCGCGCTCCGAGCGATTGCGGCATATCCTGATTTGTGGAACAAAACCCAATCCGATGGGGATTCTTTCCTGTTCAAAGCAAACGATTTTGCCGATCCAGCTCGGTCGGTCATTTTCAGTGATCTGTTTGAACGATCCCAATTTGCAGATGACGCAAAAAACTTTGCTGCCGTTTGCAAAGCATCTTTCGACAAGATTCCAACTCTTGAAGACTTTCTCGCACGGAAAAATATCCCCAAAATAGCCATAATATTTCCCTCAACTTCTTCTGCTGCCTCAGCAAAGTACATGTCTGCATTCCCCGTACTCGATGCAACAAATTATGCACTTTGTTTTCGACATGTTGGAGATCGAGTTGAGCTAATTGGTAAGATCGTCGAGGTAAAACAGGCAATAACTCGTCACGGCAAGCCATATATCTTTATAAATTTTGGTCCTTGGCGGGGTAAAATCGTCAAAATTAGCATATGGTCTGAGGGAGTATCGACTCTTACTCAATATCCAGATAAAACTTGGATCGGTAGATGGGTAAGTGTTGTAGGGTTAATGGAACCTCCCTATAGGAGTAAAAAATATAAATACTCTCATTTGGCAATTAGTGTTACGCAAGCTGGGCAATTTCATGTGGTCACTGAGAAGGAAGCCAAGTATCGGCTAAATAACCATATAGCAGACAGCTCTAAGTCTGGAACGCGCATTAACAATAAAGAGATTTTGGACGGAATATGCGGTCACAGTAATTCTTCCCCTCGCGCTTCAACAACTGTACGCCCCATTCAATCGCCAAACCAAGCTATCCTTGATAAGATGAAAGGCGGTTCCTCTGTACCTTCACGGCATAAACAAAGGCGATCCGCTGGGTATTACTCTCCTTCGGCAGTTCCTGGGAAAAAATCATCCACCAGTGATAATTGCTTTATCGCCACAGCGATATATGGGAGTGATGCTTTGGAAACCAACACCCTGCGCGTTTGGCGTGATAATGTTCTTATGCAATCAATGGCAGGACGTTTATTAGTCAACTGTTACTATGCATTATCTCCACGAGTTATTCCAACAATTAAACGAAGCAAACTTATTTCTGCTTTTTTTCGTACAATTTTGAATAGGTTAATTTTTTGTCTAAATCAAAGAAGGTAGTCTATAAAGATTTTTTGAACCAGAAAGAGGGTCAGGCTGAACAATGGGCATTTTGACTGGTCAAAAAGTCCACATATCTCCCTACCCCCCAAATTTGAGACAAAATACGGGACTCCAAAAAAGAAAATGCAATCCCCGCCCTGGGGAGCTGGCCGCCGATCTGACCGGCGCTTCCCTCAATGCCGGGGAATCTGATTGCAGAATCGCTTTGTCCAGAGCAACTGCAGCGATCAAAATGCAATCAAAAAAACGATTGCCGGCAACCTGCGATCAGCAATAATTATTTATCCCTTGAAACTGTTGCATCAAAAAATCTGTACGCCACCTATCTTCGCTAATGATAACGCCTTTATAAAGGCATGTTCATTGCATATAACCCCAATGTTGTATAGGCCGAAACAAAAAAATCCTGATTTTTAACCAATTTTCCCCCAGAACCGAAAGAGCGTCGTTAAAAAAAAGAAAAAATATTATAATTTCCACACATTTAACATCAAAAAAGAAAAAAATTTTAACTATTTTTTGGAGCAGCGATGATCCTCAAGCAAAAAGATAACAGAACCGAAGACATAGCAGAGCTTAATCGCCTTCTGAAGCTCAATATAAGCAGCAAACAGCGCTTTCTCATTGAGCGTGAGTTGAAGTGCTTAATGTCAGGTGATAGTGGGGAAAGCAGTTCAGCATACTATCTTAATTTCAAATTTAATGAGTCCAAGAACTGGGCTTTGATACATGACCTTCGTATAGAACATAATGGCATGGTCGCTCAGATAGATCACCTGCTGATTAACCGAATTCTTGATATACACGTTCTTGAAACTAAAAATTATTTTTATGGTATCAAGATTACTGATGACGGGGAGTTTCTGTCATATAATGGCAAGGCCTACCAAGGGATAGAATCACCAATAGAGCAAAATAAGCGCCACATAGAGCTGTTACAGAAAACTATAACCGACAGAAATCTAGGACCTACACGCCTGGGAATTCCCATTCCAATATCGTTTTTGAACTATGTTCTGGTAGCTCCAACCGCCAGGATAGATAGACCACGCAAAAAATCATTCAATTCCACCAATCTGATCAAGGCTGATGCATATACTTCGCATATTGATAAAGAGCTCGACAAAAGGTCAGTTGTGTCGGTCTTTGCATCAGCAGCAAAAATGGTCGGAACCGATACCCTTGAGGCTTTTGCCCAGAAACTGATAAAGTTGCATCGTCCAGGAAAGTCTGATTATGCTGCTAAGTTTGGCATTAACGAGAATACTGTTCAACTTCTCCAGAGTAAAATCACCCCACTACCTATTACCAAAGCACAAGAAGGCAACCAAGCCACCCCAAGAGTATGTGACCAGTGTGGCGCAGAGGTAGAAGCAAAAGTTCTCTATTACTGCCGCATCAATAAGAAAAAGTTTAATGGTAAAACACTTTGCCAAACATGCCAGAATCCAACAGCACAAGTACAGCAGCCACAATCACCTATTGAGAGAAAAAAAGGCTTATGCGATTCATGCAGCGCAGCAGTTGACAATAAGGTGGCTTTCTTTTGCAGGATGAACAAGGAAAAATTTCATGGTAAAATTCTTTGCAGAGACTGCCAAAAAAAGCATTTAAATTTACACGAGCAGTTTGAACAGAATATCTCAACTGCAAGATCTTGAATTCTGTGCATTTCTCCAAAGGAGCGGATAACCGCCACCAGCAAAACCTCAATGGCCGGCAAACCTGTCCAGCTGCTGCTTTATGCCCACAAGAGTTATACCCCTGCCCTTTCAAGAAACAGCCATTCAAATTCCCGGCTTCTTTACTTATTGACCGTTGCGGTGTGGCATGAAGGCATAACAAATGAATAATGCGAAAACATATCGCAAAAAGTAAAATTTCATTTTTTCGTAAGGCACATATTTTGGGTACCAGCATGTAATCTTTCGTTTATTTTCACCGTTAAATGAGTTAGTTTCTTTATTTGTTTTCCGGCGGTCACATCGATACCACTTACTGAACGACTGATGAATTTTATCAGGGTCATGTAAAATTGGCCATAGACCACGGGCTATAATTGATAAAATCGCAATAATCACAAAAAAAGGATTTTCCATTTTTTTCACCTCTTTTGATCAGAAGATCAAAAGAGGTTGCAAAGTTTCCTTTTTATCGATCTTACCAGGCAACCTCGCCACCATATTTCTGTTTTAATTTCAGAAACTTAGGCCGATGGCTTTGCGTCCCACTCTTTCGAATGGTTTGCCGTTTACAAGTAAAATTTAACGATTGACGACTAGTTTAAAAGCAATATTTGTTCCATTGCACCTCAAACCCCACCCTCACCGCCCCCCCCAACTCCTCCCTTTGGGGCCCGGGGCGGGAGGGTGGAGGTAGAGGGAAGTTAAGCGCACAAGCGCGAAGCCCTCAGGAAAGGGTCATACGCCCAGTCCGATATCGGTCCGCACCGTCGACGGTTGGTGCCCCAGGGGGACAAACACCCCGCAAACAAGCGTTGATGCTGCTGCAAGGAATATTGGAAAAGTAGAATTGACCTACCACGGGGGCCAATTAAAATCATACTTTTTAAGCGAACTATGTATTAAACTATTGCGCCTTTATGATCTGATACTGTATCATATCTACATACGATACAGTATCAGATCATAAAGGGAGGAGAAAGCATGCAACAGGTCGCAACTTACGAAACGGTTGTGAGGGCTTGCGAAAGCCTGAAAAGCGAAGGCCAGAAAGTTACGGGAAGAGCGGTGCTGGCGATTACAGGCGGCAGCCTGGGAACTGTTTTGGGTCACATCAAAGAGTGGCGGCAAAACGCTGCCCAGACTCCGGCGAATTTACCTTCAGAAATTCCTGTAGAGTTACAAGCCGCTATACTCCGCGCTTTAGGGTTCGCACAAGACGAAGCGGCGGCGAAGCTGAACGAGGCAATTGAACAGGCCAGCGCCAGGGAGTCTGAGGCTCTGGATGGGTTGAATCTGGCCGAAAGCCGAATTGAAGCGCTGACCACTGAGTTAACAGAGGTGCGGAGCCAGGCAGACAAAGACAGGCAGGAATTTGAAAAAGTCCAGGCAGTACTCACAGAGAAAATTGATTCCCTGACCAAACGAACTCAGGATCTCGAGATTGAGCGTAAACAGCTGATCGAGACCGCCGAAGCTTCCCGCACTGAAACAGCCAAGGCCCTGCTCCAGATAGATCGTGCCGATCAAGCCTCCTCGAAAGCTGAAGCGAGAGTCCAGGAATTAGAATCGGAATTGAAACGAATTCTGCATGAAAAAATTGTAGCTGAAAAAGCGCAAGCCGTTGCCGAGCAACGAAGCACCGATCAGGCCGAAACACTAGAGGAAATCCGTAGGACCCTGGCGGAGCTAAAAACCGATAGCAAGAGTGCCATTGCAGAGCAGAAACAGGAGATTCTGGATCTTAAAACCGAAAAAGCAGCGTTAGAAAAACAGATCGCTGAATTACATGCAAAGAAAGTCTAACTATATCAAGCCTGGCCTCTCTCAATACACATTCACAGGTCGCCGCCGCTGATAGATATACAAATGATGCACCTAGATGCGAACCGGGGGTGCCTGAAAAGCTTGCTCAGGAAGCCCCCTTTGCAGTTTTTATAACTCGTTGGCGATTGTTTTCAGCATAGCGGAAAACGACGGAAATGAGATGAGCAAAGGGCGTGACGGCCGGATGTTAATTGCACCTAATCAAATCCCCGGCAATGATGCCTTCACCACCGGCAGTTGATCCCACCTGGTTGTGTAGGCCCGGGAAAGGTGATCCCGCCTGAAGGTCCAGGATTTTTTAAAACCTGATACAGCATAGCGCACCGTGTTTGCGCCCCACTTCCGGTTGATGCGGTCCAGGGCGTTCATCAGATCCTTGTCGCTTCTTATCGGGTCAAAGAGACTACGCTGCCGGCATGACGCGGGCATGATCTCCGCCAGCATGACCCCGGCCTTCTGAAAGTCATATCCCGGCCGGTAGAGTTCCTTGAGACCCTTGAGCGCATGCTTTATCAAGACGGCGGTGGAAGCAGTGGGTTCCGGCAGCGTGACCATGATGCTTTTTGAGTATTGCGGTTTTTCCGGCTTAAAGACGTTGGTGGCAAGAAAGACATGGAGGGAATTGGCAATTGACTGCTGGGAACGAAGTTTCTCGGCGGCCCGTGAAACGTATGTGGCCACAGCTTCCTGCAGTTCTGCCAGGGATGTTACCGGGCGGCCGAAGGACTTTGAGGTGATGATCCCCTTTTTTGCGGCCGGAGCGTCCTCAATAGGAATGCATGGTATGCCGCGCAGCTCCCAGACCGTGCGCAACCCCATGACGGTCAGCTGCTTTCTGATCCAGTTGTCGTTGGCGTATTTCAGGTCCCTGGCGGAAAAGATACCGCGGCTGTTCAGCTTTTTGGTGTATTGCCTGCCGATCCCCCATACATCACCAACTTCAATCCGTGCCAGGATTTCATCCGTATCGCCCTGGGCGGTCAGATCAAAGACCCCTTGATATTGCTGGTTCTTCTTTGCCACCCGGTTGGCGAGTTTGGCCAGGGTCTTGGTAGGGGCAAACCCGACGGAAACGGGGATACCGGTCCATTGCTTGACCATATTCCGGATGTTGTGGCCATGTTCGGTCAGATCAAAGGTTTTCCCTGCCGGCAGCGAGATAAACGCCTCGTCAATCGAATAGATCTCAACCTCGGGTTCAAGATGCTGCAGAACACTCATGACGCGATGGGACATGTCACCGTACAGGGTGTAATTCGATGAAAAGACCTTAACCCTGTTTTTCTTCAGGAAAGGCTCGATCTTGAAATACGGCTCCCCCATTTTGATGCCCAGCGCCTTTGCCTCGTTTGACCGGGCAATGATGTTGCCGTCATTGTTTGACAGCACAACAATGGGCTTCTCCCACAGATCGGGACGAAACACCCGCTCACAGGAGGGTCGGGTAGCCGGGCACGGTTGCCCGCGCCCAGCCCCCTAAGAACCGTACATGCAAGTTTCCCCGCATACGGCTCAAGCCTCTCAAAGGCGTCTTTTGACACCCGGTTACACAGCTGCGTTTTTGGCGTAATACCGAGTTCTACGGCAATGGAGATGGTACATCTTAAGATTTCCTGCCGCATCCGACCCACGTCCTGCTGATTTCACAAAATGCCGAACATCCCAAGGGGTGTCCTTTGTGATGGGCATCTGACAGGTCGAACACAGACCACCTTGCCGTCGCCAAATACGGTAAAGTTTCTGGCGACCTCTCGACGAGTGCAGCATTTTTTTGCCCCACCGAGACTCGAAATACGGCTCCCACTGAGGGTCATGCGGATTGGCTGCGGCTTTTATTTTGACATGCCGATGTATTGGCGTATCCGATTCCATCAGCAGGGTGATCTCTCTTTTTGTCCCATCCTCTTTATTTTCCGTGGCGGCAAATACCCAGTTCCGGCTGCTTCTGGTCTCGAAGTATCTCTCCTTAACCCAGCGGCCTCCTTTGTGGGGATGCCTTCTTGCCGCCCATCGCCATAGCATTGACCAGACCTCGTTATCAACCCGAGCAAAGGTTTCTTTGGCGACTACATGGCTGTGGTAATTCGCCCATCCTCGCAAAACAGGATTGAGCAGCCTTATCAGACTGGCCTGTTTAGTCGTCTTGTTGCCATTGATGACTTCACGGATTTTATCAAGATGCGCTTTGATGTTCGCTTTCGACGGTTTCATCAACAGCTTGTTGTCATACTTGCGAATGTTCCATCCGAGAAAATCAAACCCATCCCTAATGTGCGTTATTTTGGTCTTTTCCGGCGACAGGACTAAACCGCGTTCCGCCAAAAATTCAACCACTGCGGGCTTGACTTCATTTTCCAGCCATTCCTTCGAATTGCCGGTGACAATGAAGTCGTCCGCGTAACGCACCATGTGCATTTTCAGCCCCGTCCGCATTGCTTTCGGGAATTTCTCCGCAAGTATCGCTTCGAGGCCGTCGAGCGTCATGTTTGCCAGAACCGGACTGATGATTCCCCCTTGCGGGGTACCCGCTTCTGTGGGGAAGAGTTCGTTTTGATACACGAATCCCGCCTTGAGCCATTTCTTTAGAATCGCCTTGTCCGTAGGGATGTTGGCGATCATCCAGTCGTGACTGATATTATCGAAACAGCCTTGGATGTCGGCTTCGAGCACCCATTCCGCACTTACCTTTCTCGCGAGAGAATTGAAGCATTTTTCCCCCGCATCGGCAGTTGAGCGTTCCGGCCTGAATCCATAAGAATTCAGGTCTGCGGTGGTTTCCGCAACGGGTTCCAACGCCAGCAGATGTAACGCTTGCATGGCGCGGCACTTCATTACTGGGATGCCGAGCGGCCTTGTCTTGCCATTCTTCTTCGGAATTAACACTCTCCGAAGCGGAAGCGTCGAGTATCCCCGCCGCTTCATCGATGCTATCGCGTTGATCTTTGCCACCGGTGTTTTCCATGTGACCTTGTCCACACCGGGGGTGTTCTTGCCTTTATTTTCAGTCACCCGCTTGACGGCTAATGCTTTGCCGCTGAACGAGTGGGTCAGCAGCCATTGCAAGGCTTTCACCTTGTTATGCCTGCAAGCCTGTGTTGCCTTCACAATACGCGCTTGCAGCCGTCTTACCTGACGTTGAACATCGGCCCAACTAATGCCGTCCCACGTCACGCCGGAAGATGCACACGCCCATGTTTCAGCGTCCATTTGCTTTCCCTCCGTTTAGATGGTTCTACCAACTCTCTTGTGAAGAGAGACCATAAGGAAGTCTGCCCGCTTTCGCGTAAGGTGATGTTTCAACCCCTATCCGCCCCATTACAGAACGGCCTTCGCTTTTTCCTTGTTCCTCTGCCCGCAGCGCCAACGGTGTTCCTTGCGGTCCACCTGCCATTTCTGGCAACACTTCGGGTTTACCCTGTTCCGCTTGAATCTCTGAACGGATCGGACCCCTCCTCTTCGCCGGCGGCACACCGTCCACGATGGTCCATTTTCGAAGAACCATACCTCACCGCTTACCGTTTTGGTCCAAGCCTGTCAGCACATTTGGCTTGTCAACAATCACGACGTTTAATAGAGGTTCACATATGTTGATCCTACCCCGTTCGTCCCTAGCTCCTCTCCGCCTCTGTGCTGGCAGATTTTGCGGTCCCTCGCGGGTTCGCATACCGAATTATTCGGCGGCTACATTGTCCCCAGAGCTTCACACAGAGCTGTTACCGGCTCTGCATGTCTGGGTAGGGAACGGCTGATGGAACAACCGGTTTCATCAGAACTACATCATTCAGTAAAACAGAAATTCAAGCGACTTTCAGGTCGCACCAAAAAAATTGTTGCAGTCAACCAGGGCAACTATTCGGTTACTTTTCAAATTGCTGGATGACACTGGTCACCACTCCCCATATCTCGCATTGGCTCTCTTCGGTAATTTCCAAGGGGGCATAGTCGGCATTTTCGGCAATAAGCCGGCATGAATCATTGCTCTTGACCAAGCGTTTGACGGTCAGCTCACCATCGACAGCGGCAATGACAATCCTGCCATTGGTCGCCTCAATGGAGCGGTCAACGATCAGGATGCAGCCGTCATAGATGCCGGCGCCGGTCATCGAGTCCCCGGCCACCTTGACAAAAAAGGTGGCCGGTGGATTTTTGATCAGGAGGTCATTGAGATCGAGCAGGCGGTCAATATAGTCATCAGCCGGGGAAGGAAAGCCGGCCGAAACCCCGCACAGAAAGAGTGGCCGGGCAACTCTGGTTTTCCGGGCATAACCGAATATTTCCGCTATCGAAGAATCCGTCTTGAGTTTCATGTTAATTGTCCTTTATCTCGGCCAGGCAATCCGGGTTATCATTCTTCGGGTTATTAACTCCCAGCCCCACCGGATAGACAACCATTTGCTGGTCGGGAAAGGGTTTGAGCATGGATAACAGGGCTTGATTGGCTGCCTGCGGATCGAGCCAATTCTCATACTGTCCCGGCTCAATGATGGCCGGCATCCGGTCATGAATCTTGCACACGGTCTGGTTGGCACCGGTGGTGATGATGGTGCAGGATTCGATGATCTCACCGTCTTCCCCCTGCCAATGCTCCCAGAGACCGGCAAAGGCAAGGATATCGGTTTCTTTAAGCATTACAAAATAAGGCTGCTTGGTTTTGGTCGTGTGCAACCATTCAAAAAATCCGAGTGCCGGAATCAGGCAGCGGCGATACCGGAAGGCCGCCCTAAAGGCGGGCTTACCGGCAATGCCTTCCGCCCTGGCATTAATCATCTTATAACCGATTTTCTTATCCTTGGCCCAGAAAGGAATGAGGCCCCATTTGAGTATGACAAGCTCACGATCCGGTGTGCCGGGCATAAGCCGCACCGCCGCAACGTCCTGCGATGGAGCGATATTGTATCGTGGCTCAAGCTCGGGCATTTTCTTGAGGTTGAAATGGCTGGCCAGTTCTTCTGGTGTTGGCAGGGCAAAGCGGCCGCACATGATGCATCACAGAGTCAAGTTGAATGAAAGAAAAGCAGGCACATCCGTATTGTAAAAGAATAACAGAGGGAGCCACTACTTGTGCACAAAAAAATCGGACATAACCAGAATTGGGGGCCGGCAGCTGGAGCCGTAACCTGTTGTGCCTGCAGATGTCTGGAGATGTCTGGAGAAAAATGGTATTATTATGCTCCGGTTTCATCGTTTTTGGGGGCCACAACAGGCGTGACTCTCAGGCCGTGAAAATATTGATCATGACACGGCTGTGGCGTCCACCCCAGGTTACATCAAATAAAAGTTCAACAATGTTTACACATGGCTTTTCAGGCGTTATCCATAAAAAGAACAGCTTGGACAGTGTAAGCCTGAATCAAGGAAACGCTCAGCAAAGTTTTCAAGGAATGGTTTGAGGTCCTGGAGGCTGATGCTGCGGTTCGATTGAATAACAGGAAGTTGCATATCCCACATAAATTATGCTGACAAAAATCGTTTCAGGAGGGCAGACCGGCGCCGATCAGGCCGGGCTTGATGTTGCTATCAAATTTGGTATCCCTCATGGTGGATGGATTCCGAAAGGAAGATTGACTGAAGATGGACCTTTACCAGAACATTATCAGCTGCAGGAGATGGCGACAGATAGTTATCCGAAACGAACTGAACAGAATGTCATTGATTCTGACGGCACCTTGTTAATCTCCCATGGGAAATTAACCGGTGGCTCTGATTTCACCAGGAAAATGACTGCAGAACATAATAAACCATGGCTTCATCTTGATATGGAAAATATGTCCTTTTCATACGCGAGTCGGATGTTGCAATCATGGATCATTGATAATGGAATCAAGGTACTCAATGTGGCTGGACCACGAGCCAGTAAAGACCCGGAGATTTATGATGCGACGGTCAAAATTTTAGAGGGCGCATTACATCACAAGTGATGAAAAAAATATTTTCTCTTATCCTTATATTCCTGCTCCTCCCGTACATCTCCTTCTCTCATCCTGGTGGCCTTGACAGTAATGGGGGGCACACCGACAAGAAAACCGGGGTATATCATCTTCACAAAACGAAAACTTCCAGCCTGGTACCTCACAGAACGGCATATAACCGCAAAGACTGGCCACACTGGGTAGATAACGATAATGACTGCCAGGATACCAGGGCGGAAATTCTTATCCGTGACAATACCGGCACCATTAAATACAAACGCAACAAACCATGCAATGTTTCCTGGGGTAAATGGGTCTGTCCTTACACCGGCAAAGAATTTACCAAGGCGAGTGATTTGGACATTGATCATATCGTCCCGCTTTCTCATGCGCATAGAACTGGAGGAGCTGACTGGTCGAGGGAAAAGAAAAGAGAATTTGCCAATGACTCTCTTAACCTCATTGCCGTGGATGATGATATCAATAAAGAAAAAAGCGATCAGGCCCCCGACGAATGGAAGCCCCCCTTGAAAAGTTACTGGCCGGAATATGCCAGAAAGTGGAGAGCTGTAAAACAGAAGTATAATTTGTTTATCAGCCCGTCAGAAGAAGCTGCTTTGCAAGAGATGGAAAGATAATTTAGAATGACCTAGCCTGGATGATATCCAGAGCAAATTAAGCCTTCGAGTCTTTGCTAGCCAAAACGAAAAATTGTGAACGTCCTAAATTCTACCCATAAAACTTGTCTTCTTATCTTAATCTTGCTCATACACGCAAATGCATTTGCAGGTCCTTCTTCAGTTTATGATGGTGTAGCCTCTCAAATTATTGATGCCTGCCAAGGAAAACAACTGATCGTTCTCGGGGAAAACCATCAGCAGAAAAACAGCACGAAGCTTTTTGTTTCTCTTGTGAGGAAATTTGCATGTCAGAACAAAAAAATTCTTGTTGGCCTTGAAATTCCAAGAGATAGGCAGGAGCCACTCGATAATACTCTTCACAACCCACTTCCTATTCCAGATGGGATAATACCATTAATTATTGATCATACAGATTACCACACAATGCTGCATGAATTACAACAGCTCAATGTCGACATAAAAGCCATTGATGCAACAGAAGAGGAAAATAATCGTGAGCAGGCAATGTTTGATTTTCTGATCCATGTCATTGCTTCTGAAAAGTATGATAAAATTCTTGTCTTAGTTGGTAACCTCCATGCTATAAAAAATATAAAATGGCATCCTGCCACAGGACATGCAGAATCCGACGATCAATTTTTTACAGGAAAGTTGATTCAAGATGGAAGGAAGGTTTGTTCGGTTGTTCAGGACTTCTCACCGCAGAGAACAGATGGCCCAAGGGTTTTAACTACAAATTCTTCCGAAGGTGCAGCAGGAGCCATGAGAACAATAAGGGCAGTTTTTCATAATGACAATATGTCCGGTAAAGATGTTGCTGATGCTGTGGTTGTTTGGTAGCCCTTATTCTTATTTTGCGGTGTTGGGTATGCAATCCAGTCAGAGGGTGTTCAGGAAGAACGTTTGCATGCACTCTATATGGCAACTGTTATTGCGGATTTCGGGTCGCTACATCTACCCGGCACTGGCCTCGATGCCGGCAAATCTGATTGCAAAATCGGTGAATCCGGAGCGGCTGCAGCGATCAAAATGCCATCAAAAACTTGCTTGCCGCTCCCGGGCCAGGGGTGATTGAACCTTTACCGTTCCACCCCCCCCTTTTCTTTCTGCTGTTGCCTCGTAACCTTCACCTGTTGACCATTTATCGACACATGCAACCGGCGCTCACTGGCCGCCCTGGTCACCTGCTCCACAAAATCCCGGCTTCCCTGGACTTCTAATTTTTTGCCGTACTTGCCGATAGCAATTTGCAGGGCCGCCACCAGAACCTCCCGGTCGGAAGATCCCGGCTGGATTCTCTCGCCGGCATCGAGCACCCAGCCTTTTTTTAACTGATAGCGGATCCGGCCCCGCTTATCCACCTGGTATTTCATCCCCTGGTAAATCGGTTCCTCTTTATTGGCTCGACCTATATAGTTCGCCTTGTCATGGATTGACGTACCCTTCCCCTGCCGTAATAATTTTACCGCGGTTGAGTTGCCGTTTTTGGCCTCTCGTTGTAAAAATGCGGTCCAGGTCAAACCAGGATATCTGTTGTCAACCAGTTCCCGGCTGCGGCCGTACCTCAACCGGGCTTTCTCCAGGGCTTTTAATCGCTCTACCTGGAGGGCGGCATATACCCTCTTCTTCTGTCGCCAGTCTAAAATTGCTGAACTTTTGGCCTCTTGCTTCCGCTGCTTGATATGAGCAAACACCCTTTGCAACTCTTCCCGCCGTTGATCAGTGATTGATTGTAAGTGCTCCCCCCGGGCAGAACGGTTTTGTTTGCGCTCTTCCTGGAATTGTTCCCACAGCCTGTTCCGTTCAGGGGTTGGCCGCTGTATCGGCCCCTCTTGATATTGCTCCTTGCATGCATGTGTGACTCGCGGGTCCTGATAGGCCCCGAGCTTTTTCTCGATCTTTTTTTTACTGAAACTGCGGTCAACACTGGAAGCCTTAACCGTTAAACCGCTGCCAAGATCCTGGATAACAAAACCGGCCCCGCGCGGCCGGATCGCCAGGCTGTACCGATTGAATGTTTTGTGCAACTCCGTCCAGGTGACATCATCTTTGGCTAAAATATCATTGATCTCCTGGGCGGCGTTTTCCCTTATCCAACCAACCAAAGACTGTGTGCCGGTGTGGG
>Ga0209269_1000753_pt1 | contig 23962 bp, 18 predicted proteins | sample MTBAKMMethaMetaG_FD_187455 | JGI IMG/M metagenome (GOLD analysis project Ga0209269, IMG submission 187455) | Enrichment culture microbial communities from Arthur Kill intertidal strait, New Jersey, USA, that are MTBE-degrading - MTBE-AKM (Arthur... | ecosystem: Environmental > Aquatic > Marine >... | reverse complement strand
GACCTCAAGCAAACTTTTCTTGTTCCCTTCTATCTTTTATTTTAAATAGTTATCGACGAATTAGCGTGGTTTCAAAATCTCAATATCTTTATAGCCGGATAACTTGAGTAAGTGTTTGTCACCACTGTTGATCCCCAAAATGTCTGAACAAAAAGGGGCTATTTTTTTCAGAATCTGTTAACGAATACCGGTACGAAATTGGATTATATTGATCTTAATCCATCCTGATTTACGAAAACGGGGTGATGGACCTCAGCAAAGATCCACCACCCCCTCCGTCCAGGAAAACAACCTTCCTGAAGGAGTTAATCAACTGGTACTTTTTGTTCAGGCATCCGTCAAGGAGATTGCCCGCCTTGGCAAAAATTATCCTTGGCCGAAGCCGTTATTCTGTCCCTGCTGCGGCGGTGTACTCTGGTGGCATGGCTTTGTAGCCGCCTATTTTTCCTGCTTTCCCCATTGTCTTTATCTCCGCCGTCTTTATTGCCCTCATTGTCGCAGTGTCCATCGTCTGCGTCCGGCAGGCTTCTGGAAGCGCTATCGCAGTTCCATCGAGGAGATTCGTTCCGCCGTGATGTGGCGGGCGGAGAAGAAGCGCTGGCGCCCGGATTTGCCCCGTTCCCGCCAGCGTATATGGTGGCGGCGCTTGCGACGAATGATCCGCATGCTGTTTGGTTTTTGGTTTACCGGCAGCATTTCTGCAGGCTTTGACCTGCTGGCCGGTCAAGGCATAATCCCTGTTACCACTGCAAAATTACATGAAAACAGAGTCACTCTTCAACCACCCTACCGTGTTGTAGCCCTGCCCAGCCTTCTTTAGGAGTGTTATGGGGGAAAAAGCCGGATAACCGGCATTGCAACCCCATACTCAAGGAGGTATCACATGGACAACAAGCAGCGGGAAGAGGTCGCCCTGTTCCGTTTCGGGGTGATCAGCGAACTGGTGTCGTCCCGGTTGAACCCGGGCGAACTGACCGGCTTAATCAGGCAGAAGAGTGAGCAACGCTGGGACATCCCGTATTCCAACCGGACCAGGGTATCGGCCGCCACCATCCGTCGCTGGCTGCGCCTGTATGAACAGGGCGGCCGCGAGCTGGCATCGCTGTATCCGGCCGGCAGATCAGATCGGGGCCGAAGCCGGAAGATCGACGAAGAGACCGTTCTGGCTCTGGTACGCCTGCGCAAACAGAAGCCAAGCCTGCCGGTCAACCGAGTGGTGGAGGAGCTTACCGAGAAGAAGTTGGTGGATCCGGGAGTTACGCTCAGCCTGTCCACCGCCTACCGCATCCTGCAGCGGGAAGGGTTGTCAAGCAGGCAGGCCGCCGCCAGAACGGACCGCCGCCGCTATGAGGCCGAGCTTCCCAATGATATCTGGCAATCCGATGTCATGCACGGTCCCGCGGTTGACGTTGCCGGCAGAAAACGCAAGGCTTATCTTATTGCCTTTCTCGACGATCATTCCCGGCTGATCCCCTATGGCGGCTTTTACTTGTCCGAGCGGCTGGCCTCCTGGCTGGACGCTTTCCGGCGGGCACTCCTGACCAGAGGGGTGCCGCGCAAGCTCTATGTGGACAACGGCGCCGCCTTCCGGTCCCGGCACCTGGAGCGGGTCTGCGCCTCGCTGGGCATAGCTCTGGTCCATTCGCCGCCCTATACGCCGCAAGGCCGGGGCAAGGTGGAACGCTTTTTCCGGACGGTCCGCAGCAGGTTTATGCCGTCCTTCCCGGGCGGAACCCTGGATGAGCTCAACAGCCGATTCACTTCCTGGCTGGAGCAGGATTATCAGCACAAAACCCATTCCTCCACCGGCGAGTCGCCGTTCAACCGTTTTGCCCGGCATGTGGAGCTGGTCAGATCACCGCCGATCGATCTGGAGGATCACTTCCGCAAGGAGGTGCGCCGCCGGGTGACCAGAGACCGCACCATTACCATCGAGGGCCGGCTCTACGAGACTCCGACCAGGCTGATCGGTGAACAGGTCAGCCTGCTCTACCATGAAGAGAATCCGGAGCGGGTGGAAATTTTTTATCAGGGCCAGTCGCACGGACTGCTCACACCGGTCGATCTCAAGATCAACTGCCAGGTGAAGCGGGACAAGGACCGCGACCGGCTGCAGGTCGATGAGCACACCTGCCGCCAGGGCCTGCTGCCCTTCATGAAAAGGGGGTAGACCATGGCCTATCGCGCATTCTTCGGACTGGCAAGAGAACCCTTCGGGGCCGATCTCGAACTGAAGGCCATCCTGCAAACCGATGATCTGCTTGGAGTACAGGAGCGGTTCCAGTATGCGGTCAGGCTCGGCGCCATCGCCCTGGTTACCGGCGAGGTCGGCGCTGGCAAATCCACGGCCCTGCGCTGGTGCTGCGGACAGCTCCATCCGGCAAAATACAAACCGCTCTGGATCACCGCTTCCGCCGGCTCGATCCTGGAGGTATACCGGCAGCTGCTTGCCGAGCTCGACTGCCAGACCGCTTCCTCTTCCCGGGCAACGCTCACCAGGATGATCAAACAGCAGATTCATGACCTGGTTATCGGTAAAAAACAGCAGCCCCTTCTGGTCATTGATGAAGCCTCTCTGCTGCGCCTTGATGTCTTTGCCGAACTGCACACCATCACCCAGTTCGAGGGAGACTCGAAACCCTGGCTGCCGGTGGTGCTGGCCGGGCAGAACAATCTGGCCGACAATCTGCTCTATCGCACCGCCATTCCTCTGGCTTCTCGGATCGTAGCCAGAAGCCATCTCAAGGCGGTCAACCGCCAGGGCATGGAAGAGTATCTCGGCCATCATCTCAAAATCGCCGGCCTCAAGGCTACACCCTTTGACGAACAGGCCGTCACCGCTGTTCACCAGGGTTCAGGCGGCCTGTTCAGAAAGGCCAATCATCTGGCCCGCGGCGCCATGATCGCCGCTGCCGCTGAAAAATCACAGACAGTCACTGCCGAGCATGTCAGGCTGGCAGACTCGGAAATTTTTTAAAAGGAGGGACAACATGAAAGCAGAAAACACCATCAGCTTCCTGGCTGAACTCCTGGAGCTTACCGACAAACTGAGAGAACTGGTCAAGGACTACTGCCGGGAAATCACTGCAGAGGGAGACGGCTATCGGCCGGTTGAAAAAAAACAACAGGACCGGGAACCATTCTAAGCACAAACATGATCACGGACGCTTCCCCGGCTATGCCGATAACCGGGGAAGTTGTCAAAATAATCAGACAACACTATCAAGATAATCAGAAAATACCTGTTCTTTTAATGTGAGAAGCAACAATAGCCTACCTTTTCATCCTTCGACCAGGGAGGGATCAGGCCCCAGCGGACTGCTGAAAGCTTATAGCTGTACGCTCCTGACCTGACGATTAAAACCGGTTGGGAAGGAGCGATATTGTAGCGGGACGCTATAACTACCTTCCGCTTCAGGTTGAAATGGTTCGCGAGTTCCTCGGGGGTGGCTGCCAGGGCAAAACGTCCACACATTGTTTATTTTTCTTGGGTTCAGTAATTTCTTTGCAACGGCCTTACAAAAGTTGGTATTCTATCTAATTGTTCGCATATACTTCAGAATATGTTATCAAGTTGGACGTCCGATGAACACGTGAAGTCTAATAGTTCAGCGTACACATCTACTACTGACTTTCCGCCGGATATGAGATCGATCAACTCATTTACTCGGAACCGGTAAAATGTAGAACGACGCGGATTAAAAAAACCAGCGTACCGCCATGAGTAGTGAGGAGTAACACTGCCCAAAGCTAAGTAGATAACGAGCTGTCGGATGTCTTTTCCCGCTAAGGGTCGCCTCACTGTCTTTACCTCGACAAGGTAGTCACCGATCATCAAATCAGCCGCACACGCTTGAAGAAATCCGCAACCCTTGATTGGGATCTGAAAGCTGCATCGTTTTGCTCCGCTTTGTAAACGAACAAATAATTCGTAACGGAAGGCAAGTTGAAGACCCTCGTCCAGTTCAGCCGCATTTAGATTTGCACCACGGAGCACATTTTTCCCTTCGTATCTATTAACAAGCTCAAAGGCTAACACTTGGGCGGTATGCCGGATGGAAACGTCGTCGAAGGCATCCCTCACCGATAGGTTCTTGAGAAAAGCTTCTCTTGCGAGGTGGTATGCAAATTCTGACACGATAGCAGCATCGCGTGTCTCTTTGTTGTTCTCCACGGGGTCGATCTTACGACCGCCTTCATCATGTAAGTGTTCCTCATGGCCTATATTCAATAGGTGTACGCACGACGGAGTGAGGAGGGGAAAAAGTTCTTGCCAGAAGTCATGGAATGAGGAAACAAATGAGCGCTCACTGATCATATCGGCATCCTCTTGTTCCGCGGATAGCGAGAACTGAACCAATCACGAACGAGATTGTCCATGGGCGTCCACCCTTTCTTCGCATGGCGACGCCAATGATCTCCCTCATCTCCGAGGACATATGATGCGAGGATGAATGCTCTCTTTTCCCAGACAGAAAAGCTGGAGAACTGTCGTTTAAGTGCGGTAAGCCAGTAGTGGCATTTCCAATCGGCAAGGATGAGCAGGATCAGTCTTCTGAGGAGCGGCTTCTGATGTGTTTCGTAAAGCTGTACCAATAGTTCTTCTTTGCGACCGCTTCTACGCTGCCCGAGAACCTGGATATAATAACTGAGGTTCAGGTCGACACTTAATAGAGGTGATTCCTGTTCGTATAACTGTATCAAAGTATCATCGACAAAGTCCTTGTCTCCATCGAGTAGCGACGCATACACGGAGCGTATCAGGCGTAGAATTGTAACGAACACCGGAGACAACACGGTCAGATTCCTCGGATCCAATATTGTTCGGATTGCGCCTCCTTGAAATGGAGGGTCAAGGGCCTTTATGGCGCTGATTGCTTGTTTGGTAACGGTTGGATCAATAGCTGCCTTCGCGACCTCCCTGCCCAATATGCCTACAATATCGACTTCGCCCACTGCCTTCTTGAGTGCCTCGTAATCCTCTTCGGCAGTTGGTGAATATGGATCGAATCGAAGGGAGATGTTCAGAAGCTTCTTTTCGTCACTCGGATTTTCGCCGTTTTCAGTGTGCATGAATGCTCTCGAAGTTTCCCGATATTCTTCAGCAGAAATAATGCGCGTCTTCTTCTTGTGCAGGACAAGCCCTTCGTTGAAAAGTAGCTCAGAGAGGAACACGAGATTCTTGAATGCAGAGGATTTATCTGCACAGAACATGCAGAAATCGTCTGCATAGCGACAGAACACAATTTGTCTTGTTTTCAAGTGTTGATCAACCCCAGTCAGAGCCAACTCCGCCAGGATACGAGACGCTGGACCGCCGATTGGCAAGCCATACGAAACATGAATCCTGGAGAATGCAGAAAGCATTTGCATAATCCGACTCCGCATATCTCCAACTGAGGGTAACCTGCTCAAGGCCACATCGATCCTGTGGTGGTAAATACGGGGATAAAAATCAGAAATATCTGTGACAACAACGAACGGATGCTCCAAGGAAAGGCTCATACATTTGGTTTTGTAATCTCGCCATGTTGAATCTTTGAAAAGCTTCCCAGAGTCTTCCTGCCAAAAGAATCTGTACGAGAAAACAGATTCAGCCGTTTCTGGCAATCTAACAGCCTCGATGTCATCCGCGAGCTTGATCACGCAGGCAAGATAGTAAGCGTTCCAAAAAGGTTCTATTTGTGCCGCCCAACGAAATCCGGTATATCCCACTTGGCTGAGGGTCTCGATTACGTCCGGTCCAGTAATGGATATATACTCATCAAAATTCGTGTGTATCGTCTCCAGCAACTCGACGCATCGCTTGGGTTCGTCATGGAAAAGGTAACATTCAAATGGGAACGGGAAGATATCGGTATCTCCATGAGAAGCAATGTTCTTGACTGCAGCTTCCATTGCCTCGCGCATGTTCATCGCAAGTCCTCATTATTGGAGCATAATTCTTTATACCAATGATCTTCAGCATCCATTTTTTTATTCCTCTGTGGTCCGTTCGATATCTGCCTCGTCAAGCGGCTCTTCCACGGCATTTCGCAGCCAGGATGGATCGTAACCATCAGTTGATGTGGCCTCAATTTGGATTTGTACCACAGCATCATCGGATTTGTCGGCGAGGTTAGCAATGGCCGGAAATGCTTTGAAGACTTGCTCTCTGGTTGCCTGGAATGTCAGGACAACTCTTTTTTTGCGGCCGCCTGCCTCCGGGTCCGTCGATACTTGACCTGTTTTTGCTCCAGCGCTTATTTCTGTTGTGGTGTCATGGCCTGGAAGTGGAGGAATAAAGCCATTCTCGACTGTTGCTGTTCCAACTTCTGGCGACTCTGGAACTGTTTCCGGCTTCATAAGGAAACCATAATCGAAATCGATCTCATCTTCAGCAAGTGGTCGGCCAACTATTACCTTGTCGCGATTAATTTGGTATTTTCCATCAGGACCGAGAATCGGACTTTCTCCACTCGTGTAGGCAAAGATGCCTTCTGAAACTCCTCTGACGATCCCCTTCCGCAGGACCGATGAGGATTCCACCCGGGGGGGGGCAATATCCCGGAAGAAGGACTCAAGCACATCGGATGCTTTGATTCCCACGAGCGGAAGGCCACCCTCAATCGGACATTCACCGAGTCGCACACGCTCAGCAATTTTTCGTGGCGTAACCGATCCGTGAATCCGCGGCGTACCCAGGCTGGTGAGAAGTTCCATGATCCGCTCGTGTACGCCAGTCGCCTGAAGCGGGCGTCCGCCTCTTTCCACTTTCTCAATTTCCAGTTCGCCTCCTTGAACCCGAGGCAACCAAACGGACGTGTAAAGCTCCCGGAAACATGACTCGGCGGCAGCCTGTTCGGTGCGCTTCCTCTCCCGAAGCTGGTCAAGTTGATCTTTGGTAAGCCGGAGTTGTTGTTTCTTGGCTTCCACGCGGTCGATGGCCAAGAGATACCGGACGGCGCGCCGTAAAACCTCGATTTGTTTCTTTTCCGGAATTGCGAGTCCCAGTCCGTTGCGGAAGCGCCTGGGACGATCCCCGTACTTGATCAGGTACTCCTTGGCTTGGCGTTCCTGCTCTGACTTGCCCTCGGCAGCGAACTCGAGGGGCAGGTAGGCAACGAGAAAACGTGGGTCCTCGTCGGGAATATCCTGGCTCTTTGCCGGCCAGACGATGGCTGTGTGGTGACCGGCCAGCCGGGCATCCAGCATTTCCTTGATCTGGCTTCGGACCGGGCCATGGCCTCGCGCCTGGGAATCCTCGCGAGCAATCGTCTGCTCCGCGTCCTCGATCAGCTTGGTGACATTCGCGTCCTTCTTGAAGCAGTACCGGACCCCGTCGTAATGCAGGTACAGACATGTATTGCGAAGCTCAAATAAGACGGCGGTGGCCGTGATGTTGTCCAAGTCGGGGCCGACGCAGGCCGCAAGCAGTTCGTTCTCCGTAACGCCTGGCGGCAGTGTCTCGTCGCTACCGGAGCCCTCGCGTCGCAACCCCCCAAAGGAGTAAAGAAGAATTGCTGTGGCGATGCGCGTGGCGGGTTTAACACTGGCAAGAGCGGGAGTCTCCCGCGCCATGCGGTCGTCGATACGTTTCGCCCGGGCGTTCGGACCTTCGATATCTGCCGTAATGACCGGGTCATAGTCGTTTTGAACACTAAGCTCTTTGAGCATCTTCACCCGGACATCCACGTCCTTCACCGGCACGTCTCCGGGGCCAAGAAGCGCCGTGGCCCCACCGTTTTTTTTGAGGGAATGCATACATGAGGCAAGGAATCGCAACGCGCCCCGTGTCCTTTGGAAGGCATCCACAGCCGTCCAGCGTTCCCTCATGATGTCGATGAGCGCAGGGTGAAACGGATATGCCGCCCGCATTCGATCACGCAGCAGACGACCTTCCTCCTCGGCCTGCTGACGCTCAGACGGCGTTTCGGCATGGGCACGTTGCATGCCTGTTATCACATCTTGGTATGCCGTGGAGATCTCGATGGCAGAGGTAGCATCGGGAGTGCCTCCAAGAAGTCGCCGTTGAAGGATTGGCAGGACCTCGTCCCCCGAGACAGGCTCTCTGAGTTGGTCAACTCTTGAGGCGAGCTTGTCGATCTCGGCAAGCAGTCCGACATTGCCCAGAGCCTCCCTGGCGCTCCAAGTAAGGGAATAAACGAGCGCCGCCTTTTCACTCCCGGCCACCTCGACAGTCAGATTCTGAAAAAAGTCTTTAGCCTGACGCTGGAGCGTGGAGTCAAGGACGCTGACCGCTGCGGAGCGCTCCATATATTTGAGCACTTCATCGAGGAGGATGAGAACCGGGCGACCACCTGCACCCTTGGTAAGGAGTTCGCGGATCACATCCCCGCCTGGCGCCACGCGGTCCTTGTCATGATCAGCCACCAGAGGGAAGGCCTTCTCAGGGTCGATCTGCCAGGCGATCCAGCCCCACATGGTCTGAATCGTCCGTCCGGCATCCAGCGTTTTCCCGTTACGCGCATCGAACTTCTCGCCGTCGAAAACGGCCAAGGCTACATTCCCGGGTCGGGCGAAATCCTTAGCCTCCGGGATACCGTCCAGAGCTTCGCGCCTTCGCGCCGCGTGGAAAAGTGAAGCCAAGGTGTGTGACTTCCCACCGCCGAAGGGCACCCGAAGCTTCAACACCCGGTTGTAGCCAGATTTGCCGGAAAGGGATGCCAGCACTTCGTCCAGAAGCTTTCGCAGATCAGCGGTAATGTATGTCGCCCGAAAAAAGGCTTCCGGGTCCCTGTTGACCACGGGAACATTGGGATCATTGGCGGCGATGGCTCCGAGATCGATGGCGAACACCGCCTCGGTCAGCGCACCAGCTTCCACGTCGGGATGGAGCTTGACCAGGTCGGTCCAAGGACGAAGTGCATGTGTGCTCACTTTTTAGCCTCCGAATGTGGAATTCTCATTTGTTTCGTTTTTAGATCTACATCGGACAGTTTGGCCTCAACCAATGTCCGCCAGTTGGCAACGAGTTTCTTGAGCGCGGCCCCTTCCGCCGGCGTGGTCGCCAGTGTGTGTTCTGGTCCGTTATCTTTCCTACCGGCCAACGCAGTTCCAGCCAGGGTCTGGGCCACCAGTCGCAACCGCTCACGATCTGGCCTCGCCTCGTCGAGGAAATCATTCAGTTTGCGGGGATCGTTTTCCACCAGCCAAAGGATGCGATGCAGGATGTCGATCAACGGGGCGGCTTTGCCGTCATCCTTTGGCATCCCCAGCTTTTCGTCATCACCCCGTTCGGCGAAGTCGCGCAGCCGGTATTTGCCTTTTTTCTTTTCGACCAGAGTTCGGCTTCCACTGGATAACCCGTTCTGACCGTCCAGCTCGACGTTCTGGCCATAGGTGAAGACGATGGCCTCACCCGCGTCCATCACGGCCGCCTTATAGGTGTAGCGCCAGAGCACGTAGAACCGGCTCGGGCCGTCCACTGCGGCGACGCCGCTGCCGCTCACGCCGAAAATTTTTTCGAGAAGCGTTTCCAGCACGACCCCTTCTACCTCGGCCAGAAACTTTTCAGCCGGGACCTCCTCGCCGTTGGCGTACTCCACGAGGGAAAACTTGGTGAAGGCGCGGAGACCCGCTCCAACAGCGGCAATGACCAAGTCCGCGCCGGTGATGCCCATCTTCCAGAGCGAATCCACGCGCTCACGAACGATCTTGTCGAGCTCGGATCGTACTTCGTCTTCGTAGGAGCCGGTCAACAAACCCTCACGTTTGCGGGCAACCAGAAAAATGCTGGAGGCGAGCGCCGCCGTGTTTTGCGCGTTCTGACGAACCTTTCGTTCCATATCGACGGGCCACGCTTCCACAACCATAAACCCAGCTTTCATCAAGGCATTGATGAGCGTGGACCAACCTGCAGTCGTCTTATGAGCATATACACAAACCAGCGGCATACCAGGACGAAGGACACGGTTGCATTCGGTAAAGGCTTCCTCCATCATCTTTTCGTATGCACGGTCAGCGAACTCTTTCGATCCTTTGTGCCGGTACTTCGCCGCAATGGCTTCGTTCTTCTTCGGTGTCAGTTCAGATGCAAAATGTTCCGAGTGGATTTGACCAAGAGATCGTTTGTGCCATACAAAAAAATGATCCGCCAAGTTGGAGTAGGACCGGCTGTCGTAATAGGGAGGATCAGTGATAATCGCGTCAAAGGCGTCCTCCTGCCAGGGCGATTTGAGAGCTGAACCACGTACCACGGTTCCGGGGTAACCCGCCACGGCGAATCCATCGAGTGCCGCGGCAACATAGCCAATGGCGCTTGGCCAGCTTCCAGAGGTGTTGACAACTGGGTTGGCTTCGGCGAAATCCATAATCATTGGAAGACCAGGGCTATCAAATGTGTGAGCTACAAATTCAGGCTGCCAGGTACAGAACGAGGTGCAGTAGTCCGCCAACCGGCCGAAGGCCATGCTGAGGCAAGTAGCCAAAGCCGTTGAAATATGAGTGTCTCCCGTCGCGTTAACCAACTCAGTATGGGTTTTCCGGATTTGCCCGGCGAAACAAGTCATCGCAAGAAGCTGGCGCGGTGTAAGGATGTCGCGCCAGTAAGTGAAGCCGAAATGCTGAACATCGAAAGATCGGGGATTTGGCTCAAGAGGTTCGTTAGGTACGGTTATCCCGTATGCCGCAGCAGTTTCTTCTGCACGCTTATTGAGGCTGCTTTCATCCAAAACTTGAGGGGGAACGTCGGACGGTGAGAGATATGTTTTTCCGTCACTTCTCGTGCTGGTAGCGACGACGGCCATGAGACGGTGCCCAAACCGCTTTGCACAACCTTCGGCCTTCACATAGTCGCTGTCAGCAACAGTCCCACAAAGTAAACAAGTTGCGTCACCTCTCTTTGAACCTGACGAAGGATTAAATCCCAACCCTGCCTCAGACCTTGCTTCAACAACCTCGAAACGAATGTCCTTGTTTCCGTGATCTCCGCAGATTTTTACAGCTACATACTTGGGATCACTTCTCTTGCCGCCACTTTTCTTACACAACCATGTCTGCCTGACCAGTGGAACAATAGCCCCGCACGTAGGATTTTTGCATCGAACGGTCCGCGTCCAGAGATAAGCCACTGGAATGAGGTAGCCGGGTGGTACATTTTTCCCTTCAAAGGACTGCCACATTTCGGCTTGAACCCGAGGTTTCTCACTCTTGTTGTTGGGATCGGGGATGAGTGGGTAAAGGTCGCCGATCTCGGCCTTGACCTTCTTGAGCACCCATCCGCCCCAGTAGCGGACTTCGTTAGCCAGACCGCCCCAGGTGGTTTCGCCCTGCACGTTCTTGGGACCGGTCATGCCCCGGACAATCGGATCGGGTTTGCCATACTTTTGTGGATAGATCAAGGTACAGAGCTCGATGATATGTGCCACCGGGTTGAGGTCGAGGGCGTAGGCTTCGCACCCGAGGCGCAAGGCTTCCAGCGGAATGCCCCCCCCACCGGCGAACATGTCAAGCACCTTGGGACGAGGGGCGCGGCCTTCTTCGATATCCTCGATAGTCACCTTCTTGCCGGTCGCTTCGGTCAGCCGCTCGGCGTGGGCTTCAAGAACATGTCTCTGGGCTTCCTTTACTGCACGCTCTATGTCTGCCTTTTGCTCCAGTTTAGAGTCTGACGGATAGCGGCATAGCCGCTGAATAAACTTGGCAGCATTGGCCCGGCCCAGACTCTGTTTCTTGTTATCCGGTCCGTTTTCCGGAACGAACTTGGAAGCTGGCACCAGCGCGCCGTACACAGCAGCCCGGCACGCCACCAGAGGCCGCCGCGCCCACCAGAGGTGAAGGGTCGAGATGTGCCCCTTACGGACTGATTTTTCCCGCGACGCCTCAGCGCTGATTGCCTGTATCGGCAGGAAGTCTTCTATAACTCTGCGATCGTTAGACATGAAGTATATCCTCTTCGGTGATCGGCAAGTCATTGCTTACCTTAGCTCCGATCCAGCTCAACATGTTCAGGTTTCGCACTGTCATGGCAACCTCCTTCTCGTCAAGAGGTGGCCTGCGCTTCTGTTTCCACTTCATGACGGTATCGAGAACCTCCTTTTCAGTGGGCTTCTCTTCAGGGTGGGCCTTTGCCTCTCGGGCAGCAAAGTGCACTGTAGCGGCAACTTCGGCTTGCTGAGTGTTCATCCGCATAAAAAGATCGGCGATTTTGTCGATGACCGGCTCCCACTCTCTGATCTGTGGCTCATAAGCCTTTCGTGCGTCTGAAAAGGTTTGCCCGACGCGAATTGCAAACATCCGTCCCAGCTGCTCTTCGCGAACAAGGCCGTTGTTCACCAGGGCGGTGATGCGTTCCTTGAGGGCGGGCGCATAAGGGCCGTAGCTTCCCCTCTGGTATTTCAAGCCGGTTGGGATACCGCACTCGCTTACGAAATAAGCAATCTTTTGGAATGTCGTTCGTCCAACAGGCCAATGAAATGGCTCTTCCTCAATGCGCTTCAGCACCTCCACAATAGCCACCCATGCGGGGTCGATTTTATAGGGAACCGCTTTTCGTGACGTCATACCCAGCGACTTGTCCAGAAAGGAGATCTGAAGTTCTTCGTGGGGTGTTCCAAACGGTGCGTACAGTTCGACCGGAATGTCCAGGGCCTTCAGATGCCTGAACAGCGTCGGTCCGACCACGCGCCATTCGAGCTGTCCATGCCCGCAGCCAAGGGGGGGGACGGCAAGAGAGTTGATACCCCATTCCTTGTAATTCTGTTGAAGATAGAGCAATCCATCCACAATATCCTGAAGCCGCGAGACTGAGCGCCAGTGATCTTTGGTCGGAAAGTTGAGAATCCAAGGCGGAAACATCCGTTTGAACAGGTAGGGGCGGCCGGTACGAATTTGCTTGGCCTCGCATCGTCGGACGTAATCTTCAAACATATCGGGAAAGCGCTTTTTAAATTCCAGGGCCACGCCTTTCCCCATGACTCCGACGCAGTTCACCGTGTTGACCAGGGTTTGCGCCTTGGATTCAAACATATCGCCCATAATGACCTTAACCATGGCCGTCTCCCTATCTGAAAAAAAGATGGCTGTTCATCACGACTGCAACACCTCTGACCAGATCATCCAATGTTTCTCGGGCTTCCCGGCATGCGACATAAGCTCCCGTGATGTATTCCGGCCTCACCTTGTCCGGCACAAGCACTTCAGCGCACTTAGCGGCCTTCTTTCGGAAATATTGAATGAGATCAGAGTCCCGCCAATCATCAGCAAAAGTCCAATCCCGATCCACAATCGCCAGTCCCTTCGGCGCTGCCGAAAATCGCACATAGTCACCGGAAGCATTACCGTCGGTAATTACCACACCAGGAAGATTTATCACATCGGGATTGACTCTTAAAACACAAAGTTCCTTGAACTGCGCCTGACGTTTGCACATCATCGGGTTTCTGGCGCAAATATATAGGTTCGTATACTCGTGGAGTTTTCTCCCGCCGGGAACGGTCACTTTAGCCCTTCGGTCTTGAATCTCACTCATCGCCACCGATTGATGCGCCACCCGTTTGGCCCGATTATGAGACAAAATACCCAAGCTGAGAATGGATGGCAGATTGGCAATAGGGGTGATGTAGTGTAGTTCAGTAAGTTCACTTCGTTGCATCACTCACCTCATCTCTCGCGATGCGGCATTTTGTAAAGCATCTGCAGAAATTTCGTAGAATCTCGCCGCAACAATCTCCCTCTTAACGTGGTCGAGTTTGGCAGCAGGATTATGGATACGCACAAGCTCATGAGAATCGCCCAAGGGATTCCAAACTACGTACAGCCAGTAAGTTTCAGCCAGTTGTTGGGCCTTGTACCACTCGTTGGTGGTAAGCCTTATTGGCTGCCCTTGCAGGCGTCCCTTGACCTCAATTCTCTTGACAAAGACCTCTCCGGTGGCTTCATCGGCGATTCTGTGAGCGCGGATGTCGAACCCTAATTTCAGATGGCCGACCCGTTCAATGCGATCCTGCGGAAAACCCTCGGCGATCAGCGCTTCAATCACCTTATCCTCTGCGGCAATCTCGCTCTGCCGACGAATATTCGGATCAAGTTCGTCGGCCAAATCTGCGAGCTGGGCCTGTGTGTCGGCATCGGGAGCGAGAACAAAGGCCGTCCCCACATGCTTGACCGGCCCTGTCCTGGCAATCTCAAGCCGTTTTAATCCGTCGAGGCGTTCCTGACGTAAGCGTTGAAGTTCATCTACATATTTCCTGGCCTCATCAGCAGGCAACTTGTATTCCGGTTTCGAGAAGACTTCGGCGGCAAGTAGCATGGCCCGTTCCTGGGCACGGTCGATCCTGGCCTTGAACGATTTTTCCAGGTATTCCTGACAGACCCGAGCGAAATGCTGCCGCTCGCTCTGACAACGGGCGCGACATTCAAGTTGATAGGTCCATTTCAGGAAATCGGTAGCTCCCTGCGTGGTAGTCGATTCGATTTCTTGTGGCGGATGTGGATGCGCGGCCAGGTTCAGAAGGATGTCGCTCGGGATCACTTCGTAATGCCCGCGCTCCTCCCGAACTGCTACGAGCTCGCCGTAAAGCGGCATGTCGTTTCCCTTTGAATCCTTGCCGCGAATCGAAATCTCGAAAAAATGGATACGATAGGGTTCTCTGCACAAAGGATCGATGAAGAAGCCAATGCCTCCGATCAACCCTGACAGACACTCGTTGAGCTTCTCGTCCACCGCTGCATAAAGGGGATGTCCCGGCCCCAACAACGCAGCGTCCAAGTGGGTGTCTTGTTCGAGATGGTGCTTGTGGAAGGTAATTTTACGGTAGGATGATTCCGCTTTTCCGATTTTCTGGACAGAGCTGAGTCGTTCCGAACGCAGACCTGCAAGAACGTGCTCGACGCGCCACAACCCGTCGGCTCTTGGTTCGACCCGGAGGCCAACCTCCTTCGCTGCGGCGACGAACTGCGCTTCAACATATCGAGGCATGAGCCGACGCTCCTCGACCTCGAGGTTGCGGCGTTGGAATGCTGAAAAATCAACATGGCTGCGCGCAAGGGCAATGCCCGTGGCTTCCTCGTATTCCTTGAGCTTGGCCGGATTAATGCGGTCGATCTGGTCGAGGTACTCATCGAGACGTCTGGGATCGTAGGCCGCATCTCGAAGCATGTCCGGAAGGTTCACATCGTTGAGCGAAAGCACTTCCCCGATCACATCGAACACGCGGCCTTCGAGGGCCTCGTTCATCTGGTCGAGTTTTTCCAGGAGACGAAGGAGAATCCTGCCTTCTACAATAGGCTGGCCGTCCTCGGAGTCCGTGGCCACGAAGTTGAAAGCGTAGACGTCCCGATCTTGGCCAATGCGATGGATGCGTCCCAACCGTTGTTCGAGCCGGGTTGGGTTCCAAGGCATGTCATAGTTGATCATCAGGTGGCAGAATTGGAGGTTGATCCCTTCGCCGGCTGCTTCCGTAGCGATGCATACCTGTGCACCGGTCCGGAAGACCTCCTGAGCCCTCTTGCGCTCGTGAGGGTTCATGCCGCCGTGGATTTCGCAAGTACTAAACCCCCATCGTTCAAGATGATCGCGCACGTAGCCCAGGGTGTCGCGGTGTTCCGTAAAAATCAGAAGCTTTCCCCGGCCGTCCTTCAATCCAAGGAATTGAGCCTCGCCGAGGCACTTCTTTAATGCGGCCAGCTTGGAATCGTTTGCGTTTTCTCTGACCCTTCTGGCTTGTTCCACCAATTCCTTGAGAGCGGAGATTTCGGCGTGTAGCTGCTCAATTTCCAGGGCCGCTGTATACTCATCAACTAATTGATCGCGGACCGTATCGTCGAGATCATCTTCGTCCTGCTCTGCATCAGGCAGACGACCCTGTAAAATGGCCAGCCGCTTGCCTCGCTGAGCCGGAGAGAGCCCTTCAAGCTCCTCCAGGAGATCTTCCTGCTTTTTCAACCGCCGCTTGACAGATTCATGAATGGCGCATGTGGAGCTCACCAATCTGCGTTGAAGAACGGTTCTGGTCAACGCTGCAGACGAACGTCGCTGACCCGTCTGCTGGGGGATAAACTCGTTAATGTAGGCTGTAACGCTCTTATAAAGTGTGTACTCGTCGTCATTTAGGCAGAACGTAACAGTGTTGGTATGGCGGTCAGGGAAGAGTCTTTTCCCGTTAGCATCCTTGAGATCTTCTTTAAGTCGTCTGAGAGACCACGGTGAATCCTTACCGAGACGGAAAAGTTCTTTGCGAATTGCGGTGGCCTGTTTACCAAGGCGATGCGGTTCAGGGAACAGGTCTGGATCGATGAGCCGAAGAAAATGGGCGAACTTATCTTCGTCCCCATGATGGGGAGTAGCAGTCAGCAAAAGAACATGATCAGCTTGGGACGTAAGGCGCGACACCAAATCGTAGCGTTTCGTAGTCGTCACTTTGGATTCGCGATTTTGACCACCCGAAGAGGTCCGTGCTGAACATTTATGGGCTTCATCTATGATAACAAGGTCCCATTTTTGTTGCCAGACACGCTCGCGAACATCATCCTGTTTGGCATAGTCAATAGAAGAGACAATCTGTGAAGACCTCTGCCAAGGATTAGTTAATTGCTGTTGGTCTACGGCGGAAAAAATGATGTCAAAAGGTTCCCCAAACCAGCGGAGCATTTCGTCCTGCCACTGTATTGTGAGCGGCGCTGGACACAGAATAAGAATTCGCTCAACAACCTCACGCAGTTTTAACTCTTTCACCAAGAGACCTGCCATGATAGTCTTACCTGCTCCAGGGTCATCCGCCAAAAGAAAGCGCAATCTTGGCTGTGGAAGCATAGCCTGGTATACAGCTTCGATCTGGTGGGGCAGGGTACGAATTCCCGAAAGGCTTACCGCAAATTGCTGATCGTGTGCATAAGCCAGTCGGACTCGGGCAGACTCGATCAGCAGACGAAGCTTGTCGGCATCTACAGGGGCCTCCGCTTTGGTTTCAACATGATCCCTTTCAAGAATAGCCTTCAACTCTTTCTCGGAAATAACAGCCTCTTCCAATGAGCCATCGGGTAGACGAACGCGACACTCATAGCCTGCCGAATCATCATTTCCGAGAGATCGAGCATCTTCCAGTATTACGGCAACATCGAAGTGTCCCGGGAGGAAAATCCGTCGCCCTATCTGAGATGTGAGCAGACTGCTACTCATTCCCGCCCATTTTCCGTGAAGGCGTTTTGGGCGTTGATTTGTTCGCCTTAGATATCGATGGGGATCGGTTTGGAGTGGTATTTGGAGGGTTTTTCTGTCCTTTGCCTTGGCGTACCCATTCGTCTATTTCTGATAATTTGAAACGAAAGAGTCGTCCAATCCGGTGAGCAGGAAGCCTCTGTTCGTCGATCCATCTATAAACTGAGTCTTTGGCCACCCCAAGGTGGGCAGCCACGTCTTCGACGTTAACCCAGCGTTCGGAAGCTTCCATTATTAACCTCTTTATCGGTTGTTGGGATCATTGTCTATTTATACCAACTAAACCAAATATGAGTATACGGAACACGTCCATTACGGTCAAGGGTTAACATTTGGAAGCCAAAGTGCTACAAATCTTGGACAGTTGTGTGGAAGAAACTTCTTTTTTTTGGAGTTCACTCTGTACAGCCTAATGTGCTGCTGCTATAGGTCCCTGGTTCTTGATGCAATCTTGATGTTATCGGATATCTGCTTTGTTGGGATGTTTCAACTTAATGAAGGAGATATTACAGTTTAATCCTCTTCAACGACTTCCGCTGTTCCCGTAGTCGCCTGGCGCCAGTTTCCGCATCAAGGGCCGTTGCTCCCCCTTGTAGCCGTTGCGCGAGACCTTAGCCCTTCCCTCTGCGGACTTTGGCCCGGTGGACTTTTCCCACGGCTTCCAGGGTCTAATGAGTTTGGCCACAATGCACGGTGTTTCGGTTTATTCAATCTATTCGCAGTTGGTTCAAGGATAGCACAGAGCGGAATTTGTTAATCAGATGTTAATTTGCCGGTATAAATTGCCCCGTCTTGGTGTCGATGTATCCACCGGCAGCTTTTTGCATGAAGGTCCCATCACTGCGCCAAGCATTACCACCACCGGCTGGCGTGTAGTGATTCCCTTTATTATCCCATTCCCCGTGAATGATCGTCGGCGAGTCGCTTTTTTGCTTCACTGGTGAGGAGCTTTTTCTCCCATATTTATTCGCGAAGTAAAGGTCAGGGTTTTCTTTCAACAAGCTAAGAGTTGTGTCCCATTTGCTCTTGACCTTAACACTGCATGCGCTTCTTTGCTTTGACTTGTCCAAATGAGAACATCTTCGTAACTGCTCTTCAAATTTTAACCGGAGTGCTTCTTTTTCATCACTTATCATGTCCGCACAGACTGAAAGCGGAAATACCAATAATAATAAAGTTACAATAATATTTTTTTTCATGGCCCCATCCGGTGAAATTGAAACAAAATGCTTGTAATATGTAATTGGTCACTCACTTGAACTTTGCAGTAAGTATAGGACTGGCGACATCACGGGTTCAACAAAATTTGCTTTAACATACTTGTGAAAATTAAGTTGAACAATGCATGAGCCAGTACCGGAACAGTCACCTGACCAACCAGAAAATATAGAGTCCGCATCTGGTGTAGCCGTAAGAGTCACTATGGTATTAGGATTATACATTTCGCTGCAATCTGACCCACAGAGAATGCCGTCAGGGTTACTTATCACTATTCCATGGCCATTGCCTGACAATCCTACTGAGAGTGTAAATCGAACCTCGCTATCTCCTCGCACCATTCTAACAAAATGCCTGTTAAATTTGGTGTTTGTTGAAATTCCACCTTGAAAATCAACATCCCAAGCATGGTCAGTGTAAAAATTATCAGTAGTTGAAGTCCAATAATGGCTTAATGCAAAAGTATTCATAATAAATAATGGGTTTATCAAAATAACCGGTTGGGAAAAATCCAACAGAGAAATAAGTTCGTTCTTGCAGGGTAAACGCCAATCAGAATAACCAGCAAATTTTTCATTATTTTGCTCTTGTACATAACTCAAAGCAATTTCCCATTGCATGTAATCGGGAGTTGAACCGCCATTAAGAATAGCTGAAGCCTGTTGCCAAATTAATCCGGTCACAATGTCTGTAATAGTACCGTTATTATTATTAAAAAACCTGTCTTGAGGCAAAATTTTTCCACCTCTTACCGCCATTACGCAATCGAAGTAATTTGGGATTTTGCTATTTTTAGAAAAATCTCCCATAGAATCATAATTTATTACCCATACCATAGAGCTATCACTTGCCACAGTAGTAGATGACCAATAGGTTGAATATACAATATTTGTATCCGGATACGTTGCTACATTATTTGGGAAATATTTAGGGTTGATAGCTTGCTGGATTGTATCTGAATTAAATAAGGTTCCGAGTTCTTCTACAGTAGGAAGTCGCCAATCATTTTGGTTACCAAACTTAGATGAATTTAGTGTATTAATGAATGATTGAGTAGTTTGATCTCCACAGGCATCTTCAGTCTCATTAGAATCACACCAAGAATATGTATCGAACACATTATGTATATTTTGTTCTTTTGTTTTTACTTCCCAGATTAATCCTGTGACATTATCTCTTACCATGCTCCACGAGCCAGCCGTATCCGGCAAATCATTGCCATTGGCATCAAGTTTTGTATATGACGGCTGGATCCCTTGATGCTGGGCGTCTTGACCATAAAAGGCTTGACCCGATTGAGGGCATGTTATCTGGACATAGTTGTTATAACATTTGTCCTGTCCTGTATCTGGCCATGCGGCAATGGCGAATATTTTTGTTGGTGGCAATGAAAGAACTAAAAGGATAGCCACCAAAATAAGTCTTTGATATCTCATGGTATTCCCCCACTAATACTTTGATGTAAAGTAAATATATTTTCATTATATGATTTCAAAGAAATTAAATACAAGAAATAATTCTCGGTGGTTTTGAAAGTTAACAAGTATCTTTCACAAAAATGGATATAACAATGTGAAATAGAGAGTTTTTTGACAAGATTTTATTAGTCGGAAAAATATTTGGGCAAGATTCTAAATTTACTCTGCTTAGGCTATTCATCAAAGATTAAACTGGCTTCACCACGATAGCTTGATTGGATTAAAAACCGAGCGCATAATTTCCAGCATTTTATCATCCACGGATAATGCTTTTTGAAGTTCCGGGTCCCGAATTACCGACAAAGGCATGTGAGCCAGAGAACATGAAAAAACTTCCAGAGTGCTCCAGTTGTTTCGCACCATGGGCAAGGCAACCTTACAAAAACTTTCCGTTCTCAAACAGCCCGGATGGGTGCGTATCTGAATGCGAACCTGTTCAGTGCGAACTTTTTCTATTACCTCGGCCGCCAGGTAATTGGCCCATTTCTCTTTTTTGACGCGGCGTCGCGTGCTTCCTTTGATCAAGAGTACATACAGATTAGTGCGCACTAAAGTACGCACCGCCAACGCGAGGAATTATTAAGTTTAGCCATCTGCCAGATAGGGGATACCCACGCAAAAAAAGAGCAAATAATCTCCTTCTTTTTTGCTTTTCTATGTGAACTCAGTACATTAGATAATTTGCGAGACTTTGCGTGGCTCGCAAATCCATTTCAATAATACAGCTAAGAGAAGTTGTCTTTAGTCTCCCGGTTTCTCTCCAGATGGCAGTCCGCGAGATGTTCCGTTAATTGATTCCATGACCTCTTTTAGTCCCGGGATCTCGTTTTCAACGCGATTTTTAAACGCCTGGACATCGATGTGACGGCCGATTAGCTCCAAGCGCTTGATGCGGTCGGATATGCGGATCTTGGTGATAGAGATGGAATTATCGTCCCCTTCGGCCAGAATGCGCGTTTCCAGCCCGGAAATGAGCCCTTGCTGCCAGATATCAGGCCATTCGTGGACCTGTTTGATCGAACCATTTTCGTTGTAGATTTCGGACAGTTTGGCATCTGCTTCTGCAGCCAGGCGCTTGAGTACCAAATCAGCGTCAATTTTGAGCCTTTCTAATCTTTCTTTCATCGCCTGAGCAATAATATCTTGAACCTTGCCATAGGTTAGCAATCTGGAAGCAGTTGTGACTGCGCTTCTTTTTGAATATCCTGCAGCAATAGCGGCTTTTTCACCGTTAAAATGCTGGATCCATTCGTAGGCAAAAGCTATCCACTGAGTCTCAGTTTTAGTTAGTTTCTTTTTTCGTTTCTTAGCCATAGTAGCCTCATTCAATTTTTATGGCGTGCTCGTTTGTGGTTTTTAGGACAAGCAGCCATTCTATCCAGCCGCCGCCAGGTTTCCTGGTCCTCCTCCTTGATAACACAACCGATTGTCACTCCTGATTTTGGTAGATTAATTTCTTCCCAGTGTTCACAGTCCGGGGTGCACCATTCCGGCCACTCGAAAATTGTTTCCACCAATGGTTTTTCTGAAAGATGCCTCCTCTGGTCACTGCCAAAACTGTCAAAAGGTACTTCTGGCAGTTTTGGCAGTTCCTCTGAAAGCCGTTTTTCAGATTTTAACAGGTCGAGATACTTCATTCCGGCCCCTCTGTTTTGTGATAGACGGTTGCTGGCCGCCCTGCTGTTTCAATCAGTTCTTCGATCAGCCATCCATAGTCAACAAGCATCCGCAGCCCTTCCGCCACATGCTCCCTATCTGACAAGCCGGCCCACCCTTTCCGCCATATGTCTCGGCTCGAAAATGACTCTGCCAGGTGTCCTTGTCGTATTTTCTTCAGGATCATCTTCGCCGTCTTCACTGTCGGCTGCGCTCCTGCTGAATAAGTCCGCCTTGCATGTGTTTCCAGGTATTCGCCCCAGGCCAGGGCGCGCAAGGTTGCCGCTCTGGTAACGGGGCCAGTGTCACCTTCAGCCAGGTGGATAATCAGGGCCAATGCGGGGATCAGCTTCCGGTACTTCGAGAAGTGGCTCTCAAGGGCGGGATGGAGGTCATCGCCTCGCAGCCTGTTTTCCAGGTCTGTCCGCCATTCCAGGAACAAGCACAGGGCCTCCGGGTCAAACCTGAGGTAGGGAACGCCCTCAGGTTTACCGTCAATGTCGGTGTCCTGCTGGGCGCCGATAGTTGCCGGGACGAGCTTGTCCAGATAATCAAAGACCTTGTAAGCCTGGTTCTTCGCCTCGTTATCAGGCCAGCGATCAACATCCTTCCAGGTGCCGCCGTTGTCAGGCCAGACCATTATACCGAAACGCTGGATAAGGCCGTCATCGCCAGCGCCGCCTTTGATGGCATGACGGATATACTCGGCAATCCTGCCAGGTTGTGTCCCACCCAGCAAGCTTATGCAAACAGCTTCTATGTAGAGGTTCAGGCCTCGCCCGATCCGGTCTATCGTGTAGGCGCTATCACCATTCCAGCCTGTCAGGTAAAAACCACGCCCCTCGGCGTTTTCCTCGCGGTCAAGGCTTTTCAACAGGGATACTATTTCATCACGGTGGACAAGCAGGCCATTGGGATTATCAATGAGAAGCGCGCCCAAGGAAGCAGGGGTGGGATCATTGCTGAGGTATCTTTTTTGGATAGGAATAGCTACTTCGTCTACTGTCAAAACTGCCAAAAGGTCAGCATCGGGATTCTCCGCCAGCTGCTTACGCGCTGCCTTTTCCGCAGCCTCCGCCTTTAGCTTGGTGATCACCTGTGTCTTCCGATATTCCTCCATAGCCTCCTGGTGGTGCTTGTTCGCTATGGCAGAGAGCCGCTTCAATGGCTCAAGGGCTGCCTCCAAGGCCGGACTCTTCAATATTCCCGGCCGCCCGATAATCAGGCCCCAGCAGTTGGAAATTACCGTCCAATCGGTTTTAGCCTGAGGTCTTATCGCAACTTTGCGTCCGATTACCGTAGCAAGACAGACCATCACGCCAACAGCCACAAAATCAGGCGGACACTGCATCCGCTCGCAAATATCCTTAACCCATGGACGCAATGAATCAGGCAGCAGGTCATAGTCGAAAGCTGCCACTGGCAGGAGTTCATCGGGCAGAGGTTCCGGGCAGTTCGTCTTTTCGCTGCTGACTTTGTCCTTATGCCAGATCGAGTCAACAATAGTTTCAACCTCTTTTGCCGACAGAGGTTCCCGGAGTGTGGTGTTATATCCATGGCACAGCAGCAACACGGCGTCCTTATCCAGACCTCGCCATATATATTTTCCAACTATCCGGGTTATGGTAGAATTGCGCTGGCCAGGCTCTACAGGTTCAAAATCCAGCGTTCGTTTGTACACCTCCTGCTTCTGCTGCTGAATTTTTGGGAAGTCAGCCAAGTCGGCCCACCCGTCAAACCCTTCTGGGAAAATCAGCTTATATTCGGCATCAGATGGATGGATACTTGGCGCGATGACTATATAGCCACCTTCCCCGCGTACATCGACGCCGGGAGCAATGCCAACCTTGTTCTGTATTGCTGTGCCGTTGGCCTTGTAAAAAATATGGTATCCTTTGCCGGTCTGCTGATAGACTGAAGTCTTAGGCAGATTCTTGTCAGCCCATTTGGCCCCTTCATCGCTGTCAATATCAACGACTGCAACACCAGACACTGTCCCTGTAACGAGCCCGATATTCGCATCTGGCCATCGCTCAAACCAGGCGGAAACTTCCTCTGCTGTTGGCGGTCTCTTCTGGTACTCAGACCAGGATGACAAGAGGGGCTTCTTTCCTTTCGGCTGCAAAGGGATTACCGAAAAGCCATGTTCCACATATTCAAGGGCTGCATTAAGTCGTTTACTCATGGCGCAGCCCCTCCACCAGCTTATCGGCCCAGGAGATTGAGCATAGTCCCCAAAGGACAAGGCCAATGAGGAGGACGATTTCCTTGTGTCGGAACGACCTCCGGACTTGTGAAATGAATCGGAAATTGGTATTATATTTATGGTTCATCCGACTAAAGCGTACTTTGTTTCATGAAGGGCATAGATTTTCAGTTTAAAGAACTCCATATCGCGAAAACCATATGCCTGTTTCTGCAATGTTTTAATTTTATTGTTGGTTCCTTCCAG
>Ga0209269_1000751_pt1 | contig 24020 bp, 21 predicted proteins | sample MTBAKMMethaMetaG_FD_187455 | JGI IMG/M metagenome (GOLD analysis project Ga0209269, IMG submission 187455) | Enrichment culture microbial communities from Arthur Kill intertidal strait, New Jersey, USA, that are MTBE-degrading - MTBE-AKM (Arthur... | ecosystem: Environmental > Aquatic > Marine >... | reverse complement strand
AACTGAAAATCCCTGACCAGGGGCAAGCCTGCCCCTGTGGGGAATAGCGTCTTGCCCCATTAATAAAATTTAAGGAGGCAAGACCATGACAGCACCCATACCTTTAACCAACGAGCAAATTGTAACTCTCGCCCCGGCAGCAGGTTCCACTGCACCCATTGACGGAGTGTCGAGCCGGTATTCGTTTGTGCCGACCCTGACCGCGGTCGATCTGCTTCGCGATGCAGGCTGGTTTCCAGTTCACGCGGAACAAAGCGCTGTGCGCAAAGTCAGCCGTGACGGCTATCAGCGGCACGTGATCCGCTTTGCCAAGAACGGACTGCTGTTTGACGGCGAACGGGTCGACCTGGTTCTGTATAACTCCCATGACTGTGGCTGTGCTTTCAAGCTGATAGCCTCGGTCTGGAGGCAGATATGCGGCAACGGGCTGATGGTTGCATCGGAGTTTGCCAACTTCAGCCATAAGCATATCGGTTTCAATCCTGAAAACTTCATGCATTCGGCCGGCGAGATTGCAGCCGCGGCCGGAATTATTGCCGACCAGGTCGACGCAATGAAGGTTATCGAAATGACTCCTGATGAACGAGGCATATACGCCCAGGCTGCCCATAACCTGGTTTTCACCGAACCTGAAAAAGCCCCTGTTCTCCCCGAGCAGTTACTTGCCGAGCGCCGCTTCGACGACAAAGGCAACGATCTGTGGACGACCTTTAACGTGGTGCAGGAAAATATCATGCGCGGAGGAATCAAGGGCATGAAAAGAGATAATGAAGGCAGGTTGCGCAGAGCAACCACCCGGCCGGTCAAGGCAATTGACCGCAATATTCAGCTCAACCAGGCCCTCTGGTATCTCACCGAGAAGATGGCCGAGCTGAAAGGGGCCACGATCAGCCCCGCTGTTGTCTCTGCCTGATCTGTTTTCTATCCCGTAACGCAAGCCGTCTCCTTCGGGGGCGGCTTTTTTATTTTGTATTGCAAACTGACCATATCGTGATATGATATCATATCATCTAAAATCATATGATAGTTTTTGTCGAGGATAACAGTATGAGCGTTGTGTTATTTGGTGGTGAAAAAGGAGGAACCGGCAAGACCACCCTGGCAACCAACATGGCTGCCATGTTGGCCTTGGCCGGGAAGGATGTCCTGCTGCTGGATACCGATCGCCAGGGAACCGCTTCGTTCTGGGCAACTGTCCGGGAAGAGGCGGATGTTGAACCGAAGATCTCCTGTGTCCAGAAATTCGGTAAAGGTCTGGCAACCCAGGTTCGTGACCTGGCAGGCCGTTATGATGAGATTGTTATTGATGCCGGCGGCCGGGATTCCATGGAATTACGTTACGCCCTCGGCGTGTCCGATCGGGCCTATATCCCGGTACAGCCGTTCCAGTTCGATATCTGGACCTTGCAGCAGATGGAGGAGTTGGTGGAGATGGCCAAGGGGTTAAACGATGAACTGCAGTCCTTTATTGTCCTCAACCGGGTGTCTGCCAATCCATCTGTTCAGGAAGACCGGGAGACCCGGGATTTTTTCATCGCAGAAAACTTCCGGCACCTGTCCCTGGTTGACTCAATGCTCCGTGATCGGATCGCTTTTCGAAAATCAGCCCGGGACGGCCTGTCCGTGGTAGAATGGAAACAGGACAATAAGGCAGCCCAGGAAATGAACCAATTATTTGAAGAGGTGTATGGTGGCAGGTAAAAAGAAGACTCCGCTCCGGTCGGCCCCGGCAAGAAAAAAAGAAACGGACCTGGATCAATTTGCCGCTGGTGCCGGCAAATACAGCTCGACTGGAGAAGAGGTGTACCCCTGGAAAGAACCCCACATCCGAGAGGATGTGAAGAAAAATCTGCCGCTGAGGATCCCGGAACCGCTCTATATGAAGCTGAAATATATCGCCGACCATACCCCGTACAGCATGAACTCCTTCATCCTGGAGCGGCTCACCGAACAGATCGAACAGGAAATTGCCAGGATGACAGGAAAGGGATGAGCGGATGGAATTCGAAGTAACTTGAAATGAAAGCGCATAACCCCCAAAAATCCTATGGGTTTTGCGTGTTATTATCAAGTTGGGTCCGGTAAGCTCATTGTTAAAACTGGTGGGTACTAATAAACGAAGAAACCCGGTCATAGACCGAAAGAAAAAAGAAACTGCGTGTAAAAAGAAACAAAGAAATGAAGGAAACGGTGGATTAAAAATGCGATGGGTATTAACTGGATACCCAAGGTCAGTTCGGTCGTGGTCGTGGGGTCAAATATGTCCTCAGTCGCCGGTATTACAAAATGGCTGATGAAAAAGGTACATACACGCGCAAAAAGGGGTTGGATCGTGAAACAAACAAGGCCTTGCTCCTGAAGCATATCAAGGAAAACAGAAAAAACGGCAGCAGACTGAAGGAGCTTATGCAGGTACTTTCCGGCTTTATCTACTGATCAGATAAAAAAATTAGTTGCTGAACTTAAGAAAGAAGGGAGAATTTATAAGATCGGAGTTACGAGGGCAGCCCTATGGTATCCAAAAAACGAGGGTTCTATTGTGCCGTTAAAAAAGAAATAGCGTAATCATGGCACAATCTAATAGCTGTAACTGAATGAATTACAAAGATTTTTTTGTGCCGAATATGTGTTTTCAAGTATCTTTAGGCGCAATGAGAATGCAATAGGGCTGATATATGAAACTGAAATACATAGCCGACAAAACCACCATTGAAGCCAGGTTAATCGAAATGACTGTCCCGTGACAAGCCAAGTCTTTATGGATTTAATCCTCTTGAGCCTAAGGAAGCAATGAAATGAGAATTTTAATAGCAGAAGATGATATCCATCTCCAGTCGATGATTGAAAGACTCATGCAGCGGTGGAAATTTGAGTTTGATATAGTTTCGAACGGTCGTGAGGCTATCGATCGAGCAAAAGCAAATGCGGGTAGATATGACCTTTGCCTCATGGATATCGACATGCCCATAATGAATGGATTGGAAGCTACAAAAGTCATTCGCCATACGCTGAGATACTTCCCTATTATGGCATTGACGGGTAATTTGAGAGCCAAAGATGAATATTTGTCGGCAGGTATGGATGATTATTTGGAGAAACCTTATTCTTTTGATCATCTTTATCGAAAAATCAAAGAATTAACGGTAAAAATCTACAGGGTAATAATTGACGGTGAAGATTTTCTTATCAGAGAGGAGATGCCGATGGACCAGCAACATGCACAGGAAGTAAGAGAACTCGCGAAAAAGAATTTGCGAAGAGTCAAATTTTTTGATGTGCCTGGTAAGTCTTTAATTGTCCATAAAAATGTCACGAATAAAATTTCCCATGATTTTAATGTGAAAAGGCAATTGATGACGACGTTCATAAATCGGGACCCAGACAAGCCGACTCTTTGCGAGCTTTACAAAGAGAGTAATTATCTCATGCCCCAGATATATCTGACAGAGGAAGAATTACCTGATTTATTGCAGCAAGAAGATGCTGAACTTGAAGATTATACCGAGCCGGTCTTCAAACGTCATGAGGATGAGTAGTTGCTGTCATGCAGGACATGTCATCTTCTTATAAGCCGTGACTTATATTATATGTGGTTACCCACCGGGAGCCGATCCTGGTGTCGGCGGGAAGGTTACCCCCGAAGTCGGGACCAAGTCGGGACCAAGTCGGCACCAGGTCGGCACCAAGTCGGCACCAAGTCAACATTCTCCACAAGTGCCTGGAAGAACAAGCCATTTCAGACTTCATGAAGGTTGCGGGAAGGACTGACCGCACTAAGTTCCGGGGACCATGTTTTAAGGCCTTTGGCGGATGCGGAACTGGATGGAGCGCTTGGATTGACTACCTCAATAGACGGCCGGGAATCCCCCACCCTGGCCGGTTTATTGATTCTGGGCAATGAAGGCTTGCTTCGCCACCATGTGCCTGCCTACGAAGTAGCCTTTCAGGTGCTCCGGGGTACCAATGTGCTGGTCAATGAGTTTTTCAGGAAACCGCTGCTTGAAACCTTTGAGGAGGTCGAACTGATGTTTAAGGCCCGGGTAACCGAAGAAGAGATCCAGGTCGGACTTTTTCGGGTTCCGATCCCGAATTTCGACCAGCGGGCCTTTCAAAGCGGAAAAATGCGATATGCGTTTTATACACGCAGAAACTGACTCTACGCACGCGTGCGTAAATTCAACACAAGCGTGCGTAGAAAGGGCGTTGATCGTGGGGTTGGCAGAAATCTTTGCTGCCGGAACTGACTGAGAAAGTGGGGCGTATATGTGGGTGATTGACATCAGACATTGGCTGAACGAACAACAGATCGAACCGGCTGCGCCGCAGTTACGGCTGAAAGTGAAAAAGTTGACGGAGATTATAACCTGGATCACCTCACGCGACCGGGGCCTGCCTGCAGGAGAAACGCCGAAATGCTGGCGGCGGCCGAAAAGAAAACCGTGTAAGGGCACCTTGAAAATCCAATTCGAGATAGACGACAGGATTCACTGGTTTTGCCCCGAATGCGAGGACGAAGGTATGATCGACGGCTGGCAAGGATTGATCTGGGATATGTCTGACGGGACGATTCACTGAGTACCGTTGATGAGGATGGAGTGGATAACTTGGTGGAATTTACCTGTAAACAATGCGGCCATTGTTGTTTGAATCTTTCTGGGGCGATTGACGTATGTGCAACCGAAGAGGATATTCGGCGTTGGGAGGAGAATAACCGCGATGATATCTTGGCTTGGGTTAGCGTCATATCATTAGGGAAGAACCATCAAGTATATGACATCTGGATTGAGCCACTGACTGGCGAAGATGTTTCCAGATGCCCCTGGCTGCGCAAGTTGCCCGGAAAAAATAAATACATTTGCCGGATACAGGATATGAAACCCGAGCATTGCAGGAATTACCCGTTATCAAGGGAACACGCTGAAAATACAGGTTGTCCTGGATTTGAATGATTAAAAAGAGTTAGCACCTTATGAATTACTCATACGATGTGGCGATATCATTTGCAGGAGAAAACAGGGAATTTGCCGAAGCTGTTGACAATGGCCTTCGGGAGGCCAGTCACCGGCCGGAAGAAAGGAACCGGCTATAAATCAATAAAAGTCGGTTAAAGTAGCACAAACACCTTGACAGATTCTTATGCTTTTTCTATGAGAAACAGAAGGCTTAGAGCCATACTCGCAACCAAACACCAACCAATTGCCCTGCCGATTGGAGGAGTAATCATGGAAGATCGATGGCTTTCTGTGGATGAGATCGCCGCCCATCTCGGTATCAAAAGAGATACCGTGTATCGCTGGATCGACAGGTACGGTATGCCGGCTCACCGTATCGGACGCTTATGGAAGTTCAAGAAAGAACAGGTTGACGAGTGGGTTGAAGCCGGGGGAGCGGCCGCGCCTGCGGAAACCGACAAGAGCGCAAGGAATAATGACAGGTTATGAACCATGCGACCCATAACAGCATCGTGAATTTTATCTGGGGTATCGCCGACGATGTGCTGCGCGATGTTTATGTGCGCGGCAAGTACCGTGACGTGATCCTGCCAATGACGGTCATCCGCCGTCTCGACGCGCTCTTGGAGCCGAGCAAGGAAAAGGTGCTTGGCATGAAGAAGCAGCTCGACGGGGCCGGGATCGCCAACCAGCACGCCGCGCTTTGCCAGGCCGCAGGCGAGGCTTTTTACAACGTTTCGCCCTTTACCCTGCGTGACTTGAAGAACCGCGCCAAGCAACAACAACTCAAGGCCGATTTCGAAGCTTATCTGGACGGCTTTTCACCCAACGTCCAGGAGATTCTCGACAAGTTCAAGTTCCGCAACCAGATCCCCACGTTGATCGAGGCCGACATCCTCGGCCACCTGATCGAGAAGTTTCTCGACGGCCGCGTCAATCTGAGCCCCAAGCCGGTGCAGGACGTGGACGGCAACGAGATCCTTCCGGCGCTCGACAACCACGCGATGGGCACCATCTTCGAGGAGCTGATCCGCCGCTTCAACGAGGAGAACAACGAAGAGGCCGGAGAGCACTTCACGCCCCGCGACGTGGTCAAGCTTATGGCCGACCTGATCTTCCTGCCGGTGGCCGACGACATCGAATCGGGCACCTACCTTGTCTATGACGGAGCCTGCGGTACCGGCGGCATGCTGACCGTGGCTGAAGAGCGCCTGGCCGAGCTGGCTGAAAGCCACGGCAAGGATGTCTCCATCCACCTGTTCGGACAGGAGGTGCAGCCGGAAACTTACGCCATTTCTAAGGCCGACCTGCTGCTCAAAGGCGAAGGGGCTGAGGCCGAGAACATGAAGTACGGCTCCACGCTCTCCAGCGATGCCTTCCCGTCGCAGGAATTCGATTTCATGCTCTCCAATCCGCCCTACGGCAAGAGCTGGAAGACAGACTTGGAGCGCTTGGGTGGCAAGGGTGATATCAAAGACCCGCGCTTTGTCACCCAGCACGCTGGCGACCCGGAATACAAGATGATCACCCGCTCCTCGGACGGGCAGCTCATGTTCTTGGTCAACAAGCTCTCCAAGATGAAGCACACCACCCGCCTCGGCAGCCGCATCGCCGAGGTCCATAACGGCTCGTCGCTCTTTACCGGCGACGCCGGTCAGGGTGAGAGCAATATCCGCCGCTGGATCATTGAAAACGACTGGCTGGAGGCCATCATCGCCTTGCCGGAGAACATGTTCTACAACACCGGCATCGCCACCTACATCTGGGTGCTGACCAACCGCAAGTCTGATACGCGCCGGGGCAAGGTACAGCTCATCGACGCCACCGAATGGTACGTGCCGCTGCGCCGTAACCTCGGCAAGAAGAACTGCGAGTTCTCCGAGGAACACATCCGCGCCATCTGCGACCTGGTGGTCAATCCGGTCGAGACCGAGAAATCCAAGATCTTCCCCAACGAGGCCTTCGGCTACTGGAAGGTGACGGTGGACCGTCCGCTGCGCCTCGCCGTCGGCCTGAGCCAGGCCCGGCTGGAACGGTTCGAACGGACCTGCGCCAAGGCTAAGGAAGAGCCGCTGGTCAACCTGGCCCGCCGAGTGACTGAGACCATCGGAGCCGGTCCACACCTGAATTTCAATGTCTTCATGGACGCCTGCGACACCGATGCCGACAAGCACGGCGTCAAGCTCACCGCCAAGCGCAAGAAACTATTGCAAAGCGAGCTCTGCGACACCCGCGAGGATGCCGCGCCGGTGCTGAAGAAGGTTTACAAGCCCGGCAAGGCCACGCCTGACCCCATCCACGGCCTGTTCGAGGCCGTGGTGAACGGCAAGACCTGCGTGGTCGAGTACGAGCCGGATACCGCCCTGCGTGACAGCGAGCAGGTGCCGCTGCTGGAAGAAGGCGGCATCGAGGCATTCTTCCAGCGCGAGGTGCTGCCCTACACCCAGAATGCCTGGATCGACCCGGACAAGACGCTGGTAGGCTACGAAATATCCTTTACCCGCCATTTCTACCGGCCCGCGACCATGCGCACCCTGGATGAGATCAAGGCCGACATCTACGCCCTGGAGCAGGAGACTGAAGGGTTGCTCGATGATATTTTGATCGGAGGAAAAAAATGACGGAACGACATCGCCTTCTCGATTCAATTTCCTCGACAATTGCCGATTACCGTGAGGGAGACCTGCCCGCGCCAACTCCGGATCATGTTGAGCGATGGGTCTGTCAATTCGATGAGGAGGTCCGCGTTCCAATTCTTCGGGAGATGGATCACGTCCTCAAAATGACCTATTTCTCCAGGAAGGATACGAAGAAATTTCTTGCTGGCCTATTTCAAACTGAAAAGCTTGTTGGTGACGATCCTTGTGGCTTTTGGCAAAGTGTTAATTTTCTTGATATTCAAGGTGGGGGCGCGAGCCAGAAGGAAATGCTGGCGCTATTCAGCAAAGTTCTGAAGAAGAAATGCGGTTTTGAAGTGGAGAACTGTGGCCAGTCGCAAGATGTTTTCCTTTATATAGACGATGCCATTTTTACCGGAAATCGTGTTCGCAGGGATTTGGAAGCCTGGATAGCCGAAGATGCGCCTCCGACGGCAAAATTGCATGTAGTTGTCATTGCAACCCACGAAGGATCTTACTACCACCGGAATAAAGTAAATGAAGCGGCAAAGGCCGCTGGGAAAACGATCAACATAACCTGGTGGCATGCTGTAAACCTTGAAGATCGAAAAAAATATACCGACACGTCGGATGTGCTTCGCCCCACGGTAATCCCGACTGAGCCAGCAGTAACCGGGTACGTCCAGGCCATGAAATATAAGCCGCAGCTTCGCAATGCCGGTCAGGTAGGTGAAAAAGGGGTTTTTTCCAGCGATGCAGGACGCCAACTTCTGGAACAAGAATTCTTGAAGGCGGGCGTTCGCATTCGCCAGATTTGTCCATACCTGAGTGATTCCCAGCGCCCTTTGGGGCACACTTCCCTTGAGTCATTGGGGTTCGGCTCCCTAATCGTGACATTTCGGAACTGTCCAAACAACGCTCCGCTTGCACTGTGGGTAGGTGATCCTTGGTATCCGTTGTTTCCACGGACAACCAATACAGATACATCGCTCAGGCGGTTCATGGCCATGTTGGCTAAGGATGTTTTCTGATGAATCAGGGTAGTCAAATTCGAACCTATAGTCCTTCAGCAGCCGCTGTCTTTCTGAAGACAAACGAAAAGTATGGTGGACTATCCAACATGGCACCAGGCTTTCCGCTTTGTATAAATGGGGTTCGAATCCGCACTTCTGAGGCTCTTTATCAAGCGTGCCGTTTCCCGCATCTGCCCGATATACAACGCCAGATCATTGATGAGCGAAGCCCAATGACGGCAAAGATGAGGATCAAGCCGCTAAAAAAAAGGTCACGTCAGGACTGGGATTCTGTGCGCGTAAAAATCATGCGCTGGTGTCTCAGGGTCAAACTGGCGCAAAACTGGCGTACCTTTGGTGAATTGCTGCTATCGACAGGTGATCTTCCTATTGTTGAGCAGTCCCGTAAAGATGATTTTTGGGGTGCAAAAGTCTCCAAGGACGGTTCTTTGGTTGGCATGAACGTATTGGGCCGCTTGTTAATGGAATTACGAGAGATATTGAAGTCGGGTGATATAGAAGGATTAAAACTCTTAGAACCACCACCCATCACGAATTTTGTACTGTATCAACAGCCAATAGAAGCGGTTCGTGCTGCTGAGACATCCTTCGATCTGGACATTGGCGTCAAAAAGAGGGGCATCCCGCCAATGCAGATTAAACCTGTGCAGTCATCTCTTTTTGCACAGCCAACAAGACCTCAAGTGCACAACAGCTCGACAGATGGCTCCCCAAGAGATGGAGTGACGATAATAAAGGGTTACCCGGAATATAAGGATTCCGGGCAGCCATTTCTGGGCGAAATTCCGGCTCACTGGGATCTGTTCAGGAACGGACGCCTTTTCTCCCAGCGCAACGAAACCGGGTTCGGAGAGTTGCCTATTCTTGAGGTCTCGTTGAAAACCGGTGTCCGCGTGCGCGACATGGACAACCTGAAGCGCAAGCAGGTGATGTCCGACCGGGAAAAGTACAAGCGAGCAGCCCAAGGGGATATTGCCTACAATATGATGCGGATGTGGCAAGGAGCCGTGGGCGTTGCCCCCGTCGATGGACTGGTCAGCCCAGCCTATGTCGTTGTGCGACCCTTTCCCGAGGTGGACTGCCGCTACTTCAGCTATCTGTTCCGCACCACGTCCTACATGAACGAGGTGGACGCCTATTCGCGGGGCATCGTCAAAGACCGCAACCGGCTTTATTGGCAGGATTTCAAGCGCATGCCGTCGCCGGTTCCGCCGGTTGAGGAGCAGCGGCACATCACCAGATTTCTCGATACGGTCGGCAGCAAGGCCCAGCGGTTCATCCGCAACAAGCGGCGGCTCATCGAGCTGCTCAAGGAGCAGAAGCAGAACGTCATCAACCAGGCCGTGACCCGGGGGCTCAATCCCAACGTCAAGTTCAAGCCCAGCGGCGTGGAATGGATTGGAGATATTCCGGAGCATTGGGATGCCAGAAAACTCAAATTCGCCTCCAAAATGATCGTGGGTGGAGCGACGCCAGCCAGCGGTCAAAGCGAACTCTGGGATGGCGATGTGGTGTGGGTGACACCTCAAGATGTGAGCAAGAACGAGCGATTAAGTTCCTCCGCTCGTAAACTCACCTCTGCTGGTTTTGCTTCATGTTCAACCGTCATGGTTCCACCCGGGAGTGTGGTTGTTACATCGAGAGCCCCCGTTGGCAATGTTTCCTTTGCCGAAGTGCAGCTCTGCACAAACCAGGGTTGCAAAGCGGTTGTTCCCGACGAGCGATACCTTTTGAATGAATACTGCTTTGTTCTTCTAAAGGTCATGCAGCCGGTATTTCAGAAAGCTGCGAACGGCACGACGTTTTTTGAGATTTCCACATGGGCCTTCGAGAACATAAAAGCGCCTCTGCCACCAACTTCCGAGCAAGAGGCGATTCTCGCTGAGATTAAAGAGGCAACTTCAACAATCGACCAGGCCATCACCCGCGCTCAACGCGAAATCGAGCTGATGCGCGAATACCGCATCCGGCTGATTTCCGACGTGGTCACCGGCCAGGTGGATGTACGCGGCATCGAGGTGCCGGAGGTTGCCGAGAAAGAGTTGCTGGCGTTGGAAGAGGACACCGCCGATGCTGATGACGAGGGGGACATGGATGAAACCGACTGACAAAACCCCAAAAAACAGCCTCGGCAAACCGAAGGACTATCCGGGCCTGCTGACCGAGATCAAGGAGCGCATCCGCTCCGCCCAGTATGAAGCCCTCAAGGCGGTCAACAAGGAGCTGGTCGGTCTGTACTGGGACATCGGGCGGATGATCGTGGAGCGGCAGGATGTTGAAGGCTGGGGCAAGGCGGTGGTGGAACAGCTCGCCGCTGATCTGCGGTCGGAATTTCCCGGCGTGGGGGGCTTTTCGGCCTCCAACCTCTGGCGGATGAAGGCCTTTTTTGAGGCATACACCGGTCTTGAAAAACTCGCACCACTGGTGCGAGAAATCGGCTGGAGCCACAACCTGGCTATCCTGGAGCGCTGCAAGGACCCGCTGGAGCGGGAATTCTATCTTCGCATGACCCGCAAGTTCGGCTGGTCCAAGAACGTGCTCATTCACCAGATCGACAACCAGAGCTATGAGAAATCCCTGCTGGGCCAGACCAATTTCGACCAGGCGCTGACTCCGGAACTTCGCGTCCAAGCCAAGCTAGCGGTGAAGGACGAATACACCTTCGATTTTCTGGAACTGGGCGAGGAACACAGCGAGCGGGAGCTGGAACGGGCGCTCATCGCCCGGATCGAGGATTTTCTCCGGGCCATGGGCGGCATGTTCGCCTTCATGGGCAGCCAATACCGGTTGGAGGTGGACGGTAAAGAGTTTTTCATCGACCTGCTGCTGTTTCACCGCCGTCTGCGCTGCCTTGTCGCCATTGAATTGAAAGTCGGCGAATTCCTGCCGGAGTTCGTCGGCAAGATGCAGTTTTATCTGACGGCTCTGGACCGGCAGGTCCGCCAGGAGGACGAGAACCCCTCCATCGGCATCATCCTGTGCAAGGAGAAGAGCCGCACGATTGTGGAATACGCCCTGCACGACGCCCGCAAGCCCATCGGCGTGGCCACTTATGAAATCACCAAGACCCTGCCCAAGGCGCTGAAAGGCCAACTGCCGTCGCCGAAGGACATCGCCCATTTGCTGGAGGACCTATGAAGCCGACCGACACCAGCGAAAAGGGCCTGGAGTCCATCATCGTCACCTCCCTCGTGGAGGATGCCGGATACGTTCAGGGCGACCCGCAGGACTACGACCGGGAACACGCCGTCGACCTGGCCAAGCTGCTGCAATTCCTCGCCGCCACCCAATCCGACACCTATGAAGCGCTCGGCATCGACGAGGAAGGCCCGAAGCGCACCCAGTTCCTGCACCGCCTGCAGGGCGAGATCGCCAAGCGCGGCGTGGTGGATGTGCTGCGTGGCGGCATCAAGCACGGCCCGGCCCATCTGGACCTTTTCTACGGCACGCCGACCCCAGGCAACGTGAAGGCGACCGAGCGGTTCGCGGCCAACATCTTCAGCGTCACCCGCCAGCTCCGCTACAGCCGCGTTGAGACGGCGCTCGCCCTCGACATGGCCGTGTTCATCAACGGTCTGCCCATCGCCACCTTCGAACTCAAGAACAAACTCACCAAGCAGACGGTGCTCGATGCCGTTCAGCAGTACCAGCGCGACCGCGATCCGAAGGAGCTGCTGTTCCAGTTCGGCCGCTGCGCCGTCCATTTTGCCGTTGACGACCACGAGGTGCGTTTCTGTACCCACCTCAAGGGCAAGGGCTCGTGGTTTCTGCCCTTCGACAAGGGCTACAACGATGGGGCTGGCAATCCGCCCAACCCGGCCGGGCTGGCCACTGACTACCTGTGGAAGGAGACCCTCTCCAAGGAGGGGTTGACCGACATCCTGGAAAACTACGCCCAGGTGGTGGAGGAAAAGGACGAGAAGACCGGCAAAAAGAGGTACAAGCAAATCTTCCCTCGCTACCACCAGTTAAAGGTGGTGCGCATGCTGCTGGCCAATGCCGCTGAGAGTGGCATCGGCAGGCGATACCTGATCCAGCACTCGGCGGGCAGCGGCAAGAGCAACTCCATCGCCTGGCTGGCGCACCAGCTCGTGGGGCTGGAGCACGAGAGCAAGGTGTTGTTCGATTCGGTCATCGTGGTCACCGACCGACGGGTGCTCGACAAGCAGATCCGCGACACCATCAAGCAGTTCGCCCAGGTTTCCGCCACCGTCGGCCACGCCGAGCATTCCGGCGACCTGCGCAAATTCCTCAAGGCCGGTAAGAAAATCATCATCACCACCGTGCAGAAGTTCCCGTTCATCCTCGACGAGATCGGCGATGAACACCGCAAGAGCAAATTCGCCATCATCATCGACGAGGCCCATTCCAGCCAGGGCGGCAAAACCACCGCCGCCATGAACATGGCCGTTGCGGAAAAGCCGGGTGAATACAAGGCGGAATGGGATGAACTGGATATCGAGGACAAGATCAACAAGATCATGGAAGGCCGGAAGATGGTTACCAACGCCAGCTACTTCGCCTTCACCGCAACCCCAAAGAACAAGACCCTGGAGATCTTCGGTGAGCCGGACCCGCAACCCGACGGCACCGTGAAGCACCACTCGTTCCACAGCTACACCATGAAGCAGGCCATCCAGGAAGGCTTCATCCTCGATGTGCTGAAGAACTACACCCCGGTGGAGAGCTATTACCGTTTGGCCAAGACGGTGGAGGACGACCCGCTCTTCGACGCCAACAAGGCCCAGAAAAAGTTGCGCCGCTATGTGGAGTCCCATGAGCACGCCATCCGCGAGAAGGCGGAGATCATGGTGGACCACTTCCACGCCCAGGTGATCAGCCACCGCAAGATCGGCGGCCAGGCCCGGGCCATGGTCATCACCAACGGTATCGAGCGCGCCATTCAGTATTTCCACGCCTTCAAGGACTACCTCAAGGAGCGCAAAAGCCCTTACGCGCCCATCGTGGCCTTTTCCGGGGAGCACGAGTATGGCGGCAAGAAGGTCACCGAAGCGACGCTGAACGGCTTTCCCAGCAGCCAGATCCCGGACAAGGTGCAACAGGACCCGTACCGCTTTCTGATCGTCGCCGATAAGTACCAGACCGGCTACGACGAGCCGCTGCTGCACACCATGTACGTGGACAAGGCGCTCTCCGGCATCAAGGCGGTGCAGACCCTCTCACGGCTCAATCGCGCCCACCCGCAGAAGCACGACACCTTTGTGCTCGATTTCTACAACGACTCAGAGACCATCCAGAAGTCGTTCGAGCCCTATTATCGCACCACCATCCTCAGTGACGAGACCGACCCCAACAAGCTGCACGACCTGAGATCGGATCTGGACGGCTACCAGGTCTATTCGCAGGCGCAAATCGACGACCTGGTGGGGCTCTACCTGAACGGCGCGGACCGCGACAAGCTCGACCCCATCCTGGATGCCGGCGTCGCCACCTACAATGCCAGTCTCGACGAAGACGGCCAGGTGGACTTCAAAGGCAAGGCCAAGGCCTTCGTGCGTACTTATGGCTTTCTTTCCTCGATCCTGCCGTACTCGAATGCCGACTGGGAGAAGCTGTCGATCTTCCTGAACTTCCTGATCCCGAAACTCCCCGCGCCCAAGGAAGAGGATCTGTCTCGGGGCATCCTGGAGGCCATCGACATGGACAACTACCGTGTCGAGGTAAAAACCAGCCTGAAGATAGGCCTTCCGGATCAGGATGCCGAAATCGGCCCGGTGCCGACCAGCGGTGGTGGCCGCAAACCGGAACCGGAGCTGGACCAACTGAGCAACATCATCAAGGCGTTCAACGACCAGTTCGGCAACATCGATTGGAAAGATGGCGACAAGATCCGCAAGGTCATCGCCGAGGAGATCCCGGCCAAGGTCGCAGCGGACGCGGCCTACCAGAACGCCATGAAGAACAACGATAAGAAGACCGCCCGGATCGAGCACGACGCAGCATTGCAGCGGGTCATGATCGACCTCTTGTCCGACCACACCGAGCTGTTCAAGCAGTTCAGCGACAACCCGTCGTTCAAGAAATGGCTGGGCGACACCATCTTCGGCGTGACCTATCAGCAACAGGCCGATCAATCCGCAACGGGGGTAAGCCATGGACGTTAAAACGGCCGCCATTCAAGTTTTGCAGCAGGCCGGAACGGCGCTGCACGCCAACACCTTTGGGGCAAGGGGGGTACATTCATGAGGCTAAGATTCGTTTCTTCCCTATTGATTTTCCTGAGTGCCTACTCGCCGCTCTCCATAATTTTTCTGATACAGGACTTCGATTTCGCCAAGAAAGAGGTGATACACCCAGAGATAGTTTGGCCCATCCTTGGACTATCCATTCTGTCCTGTGTTCTCCTTTGGGTGGCAGTTCGTTACCTCAAGGGTTCTTCGCCCCCGATAAGCGTAAAGTCGGTTTCCAACCGCTCCGGGGAACTTATCAATTACAGCATTCCCTACATGATTTCCTTTTTTGTTATGGATCTTGGCAATCTGAAACTATTGCTCAGCTTCGGATTTTTCATGTTTATCATGTACTGGCTCACAATGAAAACCCACAATATTTTCATCAATCCAGTGTTGGCCGTTATGGGGTACAACATCTACGACGTTCATTACGAACGGAATGGCAATGAGTGCGAAGATTTCTTTTTGGTAAAGGGACCCCGTCTCCGGAAAAACGAGCGCTGCCGAATCGTTGAGATATCAGAGCAGCTATATATCGTAACTGAACGCAACCCAGAGGTTTGAACATGAACGAGTTAAAAAACAAACTCGATACGATCAAAGCAATTGACTGGGACAGCGCTTTGGTTTCGTTCTTTGTCGTCAAGCGCAAGCTTATTCAGCGCAGTGCTAAATATGACATTTTTCACGTCAATGTTGATGAGCCGCTCAGAAAGAAGCTGAGAGGCATAACTTCAGTAAGAATTAAGAAGTCCAATGTGGCGATTGAGTACGATTTCAACACGGCCGACATGGACGATAACCTGCTTGGCTTGCCGACTGCTGATACGGATTTGCAAGCCATTCTTGAAACTCTGCAAGGTGATGAAGTCCCGCCGACTGTGGACCAGTACGAAGCGCTTCTGGGTTCTTGGCTTTATATCGCTCGCCTGGACATCAAGGACCAGCCTCCTCTCTTTTCTGCTCGCCGTGTGTCCGAGGGATGGACAACCAAAAAAGTCATGCAACTGATCAATATGGTATTTCAAAACAATATGTTGGTAGATATTGGAAAGCAGGAAATTTTTCGCATTGACGGCAAGGTCGATTTCTTCACCTACGACGGCATAATTTTCATCGCTGATAAGAAGAATTTTGAGACTGCTTTGAATTTCCGGGAAGGGATGGAACGAAATCGTGACGAAATCGTCAAGGAGTTCTCTTCACTTGGGTTGTTTGAAAATGCGGATGCGGTCTCCGATCTGGTTGGGAATAATCTTCGCCGACTAAGAAGGTTGTCTCAAGTTAAAAAAGCTGGCTACTACAGAGACCCCAACTTTTTGGCGAGCCTGAAAAAGGTAAACGAAGAAGATGGCTGGGGAATTCGATACTCACCTGACGGAAAACTTCTTGTTACAGAAGACGACATTGAAACCGTCCTTCGGGTTTTGAATAACGACCGTCTCACGTCAAAGATAAATGCTGAGAACTTTGATGTTGATGTGAAACACAAGCTAGGTGCCGACCGTGGCCGAAAAGAAAACCGTGCAAGGGCGTCTTGAAAATCCAGTTCGAGAAGATCATCGATGTTTTACAGGTTCAACCCCGGCTGCGAGGACGAAGGCATGATCGACGGGTGGCAGGAGTTGATAGGGATATGAGTGAGGGGATGATCACTGTATACAGTGGGCTGAAGATTCTCTTTGCGTCCAGAGAGACGGAAAGCACCATTATAGCCAAAGTCGATTGGTATTAGAACAAAGGACTTGACAGCTGTTTATACCTTTTTTTATGACGACCACATGCCTTGGAAAACTGGCGAGACAAGATTAATGCTTTTTATGCATACGATAGAAACAAATTATAACAAATGAGTAAACGCGTAATCAAAGTGCTTCAAGAAAGTGGGATTGATTGTCTACCCAACGAGAGATTCTCGTTGGATGTGGACATGTTTCCACAAAACGGGGATGAAGCGTCTTTTCCTGCCGCCACCCTATTCGAGAAGCCAAAGCTCATTGATGGTAGCCACTTGATTGAAGATTACGGTTCATCTTTCTTTCGCTTTTTTTTAGATGGAGCTCAACGCTCCTATCGTGTTATCGAGGCAAGCATCAAAGGACATTATTTGCCTTTTTGCGCAGGACAGGTCGGGGTTGCGGTTCTGGAACGTGATGATAAAGGGAGGTTTTCAACTATTGGGCACCTTACAATTATCCGTAATGTTCTTGCTGTTCCTAATCTTATTACCGAAGACAGCGCTCGTGACATCGGTAACCGAATAAATTCCGGTCTCGATGAAAAACATCATTTCACTATCGTTCGATATGACTACAGCTCGAAAGAGGACAAGGATCCAGGTGATCTTGGTCGAGCAATGATAATTGATGAAATGCAGCGTCAGGAATTACATACAATCCGTGAAATGATCCGACAAAACATGATCCATGACAGAGCCATGCTTGCTAAGGACGGAGGGCTTCAGTATCGTCATGATAAAATTAAAGACCTTAATCTTTCCAAAGATGACATTGTCCAATTACGTAATGTTATCGGTATAGCCAAAACTTTTAAGCCGAGCTTAACACTTGGGAAAGGACGTAAACGACAGAGCCTTGGTAATTTGACCAAGGGATTGCGTTGGAAAGAGAGGACCACTGTCATAAGACCTCCAGATAACAAAGCCACAGCCTATGGTTGGTGGTACCTTCGCCTTCGGCCCACGGATTGGATGTATAGCCCGTTGCAAGGAATTGTGAAAATAGAGGTTTTCGCCACCGGGAATGAGATAGAAGATGGTATTTCTCAAGAGAGGGCTGATACAATCTCATCCTATGTGTTGGCCGAACGAAATGTTACGCCTTATAAGGCCGACGCAAGGTGGGCTACGCATATTTATCCAATTTTTCTAACGGAAACTTATTTACGTTCCTCCTTTCTCAGCCATACGCGATTTAAGTCGTTGATCTTTTAAGAAAGGAAAAATCTGATGGCCAAAAACGAATGCATAGGAAAAGTAACGGCGACGGAAAATAAGCCTACGACTTGTACGACTGTTCAATTCTGGCTTCACCATGATGTTATCGTTCGACCTTTTGATATTGTGCGAATTGAGCACATATCCGCACGCGGCAATACCCCGAGTTATTCGTTCGCGTTGGTAAAAGAACTCAGTTACATCACAGATAGTGCTGGGCATCTTGCTAATTACGTCTCTTCCGATTTTGGAGATGTAGAAGCGCAGGAAATAAATAAACGGCTTGGGACAACTGTCGCCGAAGCTGAAATTCTCGGTAACAGTGAAAATATCGAAATGCCTCTTCGCGATGGAGCCCGGGTCGAGTGGGCTGGGGCGGACGAAATTCGGAAGGCTTTGGGCGTGGACAACCTTAAAAAGCCGATTCCTGCAGGTTATATGGAGACATCACGCGGCGACGAAATCAGCCTAGATTTCGAAGCACGATATCTCGTCGGGCCTGAAGCAGGGCATTTAAATATCTCTGGGATCTCAGGTCTTGCCAGCAAAACATCTTATTCGATGTTTCTTCTTAATGCGTTGCAGCAACGAATGAAAGACGAAGTATCAATCATTCTTTTCAACGTCAAGGGACCCGACCTCCTGGCAGTAGACCGGCCAAATAGTAAGTTGACAGATCATCAGAAAGAGGAATGGAGAAAATGTGGCTTAAAGCCACAACCACTTGAAAAGGTAACTTATTTCTATCCTTATTCCAAATATCACACAGATATTTTCACTGACTCCCAATCGCCATCCGAAATAATAAAGGAGCAAATCGAAGCTGGTTCCGCCTTTAATTATTATTATGACGTTGAAACATTCAAAGGCGGTGAAGAGGGGAACGAGACAGATGTTGGGCGTGATAAGCTCAGCTTGCTTTTTTCCGACATTGATGATCCACAATCGACCATGGAGAGTTGCATTCATGCTCTTGGGGAGATAGATGCAGATAACTGGGAAAATTTAAGAAAAGAAATTGAGGCCAAGACAGAAAAGGGGCAGACAGGGAAAAAGGACATTTCCATTCAGTCCTGGCGTAAGTTCAATCGTCTAATCCGGACCCGGACTGATCACAGTCTATTTACCGAAGAACGTGTCCAAAAAGATCATCGCCAAAAACTTCTCGTAGATGGAATCAAGACGTTACGCCCCGGCCATGTTCTGGTAATCGATATCGCACCGCTTCCAGATTATCTTCAATGCCTTGTGTTTGGTGACGTAATCCGAACGGTTTTTGACGCAAAGCTGAATCTGTATAGTGACATTGACCGGAACGCCCTTGGAACAACAGTTATTTTCGCTGATGAGTTGAATAAATATGCACCATCCTCATCTGGTGGACGCGACCGGACCCTGACTCGCTGGTTGCTGGAAGTGACTGAACGCGGTCGCTCTCTTGGTGTTATTTTATTTGGTGCCGAACAGTTTCGAAGCGACATTCATCCGCGCGTTCTTGGAAATTGCGCTACAAACATTTACGGGCGCACAAACCCGGTTGAACTTTCCAAGGCACCAGACTACAGGCATTTATTCTCACAATCCAATAAGGCGTCAGTGACGCGGATGAGACAAGGAGAAATGCTGTTACAACATTCTGTGTTCCACACCTCCCTTATCAAAGCCCGATTTCCATTTCCGGCCTATCAGCAACTGACAAGATGAAAACGAAGATGGCAACGAATGATGACAACCTACACGCTCGGATAGGAGCCTTTGTTCTTGAAACTCTAACGACGGGAATGTATCGCAACCCGTTGGATGCCCTCCGGGAATATGTGCAGAACGCAGTGGATTCTATTCGGGCGGCAGAACGCAAAGGTGTCATCAAAGCTGGAGCTGGCCGCATCAATCTTTCCTTATCCGAAAAGGGAAGAACGGTCGGGCTCAGGGATAATGGCATGGGGGTTAAGAGGGCGGATGTAGCAGCAAGGCTCGTTAACATTGGCATGTCGGTGAAGAGTCTTGAGACTGATGCAGGGTTTCGTGGTATCGGACGGTTAGCCGGCATGGCTTATTGCGACAAACTTGTTTTTAGGACGCAGGCCATGGGGGAAGGAGTCGTATCGACTGTCACTTTCGATGCGGTAGCTCTGCGACAGGCAATGTCCCCGAAAAACCGGGACGTAGAGGAACTGGCAAGTGTTGTAAGCAAGAACGTTACCATCACTGAGGAGAGGTCACGCAAGGAGGAGAATTTTTTTGAAGTTGTCATGCAAGACATCAATCCTAGTGGGAACCAATTCCTCCGTGCAAAGGATGTCCGGACTTATCTTGAACAGGTGGCCCCATTGCCTTTCGACACTCAATCATTCCACCATTCAAAGACGTTCTATGATTGGATTAAGAAGGCTGGAATAACCCTTTCCGAGGTGAGTTTAATTATCGATGATAATGGGACGCCTTATGAATTGTACAAGCCATATAGAAAAATTACCTATTCGACGGCTCAGGGTAAACATAAGGTTCACGTCAAGGGGCTACGATTTTTCCCGGAAGAAGCGACAAGCAAATCACCGTTTTGGCTGTGGTACGGGGAAACGAATTGCCCAGGAATTATCGGTAATGATGCTGTAGCTGGCCTGCGTCTCAGAAAGTCCAATATAGCAATAGGGTTGTCGGAAAGAATGACAGATATTTTTCGTCTGGCGTCCGAAAGTTATGCTCGATTTAACCGGTATTTCATGGGCGAGGTACATATACAGGATTCCTCGGTCATTCCCAATGCCCACCGTGACGATTTTGAAGAGACGCCGGAATGGCTCGCTATCCGTGAACAGTTGGTGCAATTTGCAAAGGAAAGAAGCAGAGAAGCCTATTCTCTTTCTGAGGGGCGGAATACTGATATCGAAAAGCTTTTAACGGCTGCAAACAAACAACTGGACGAAGTCTCTAAGAAACAACGGACTGGTCTTGCCTCTAAGGCAGAGCAGTCGAGCCTCGAAGAGAGCATTGGGAAGTGCATTGCCAAACTTGACGCGGCTCGGAAGGCCGACCGTCCTCCAGATGAGATTGAGCGCCTTACAAAGAAGCAAAATGATATGCAAAAAGCCCAGGAGAAAATCTCCAAGGGGACAGTGTTCACAGTTCAAAACCTGAAGTCTTCTCTGGACAAGAAACAAAGAAAAGTCGTGGCGGAGATTATCGCTATCCTTTGTGATGTCTTGGACCAATCTCAATTTGAAACAGCACGGAATGCCATCCTCAAAAAATACCAAATCCCCGAGAAGGATTGATACAAATGGCTAATGTCCTTCTTGTGGAACCTGATTATCGTTCCAAATTTCCTCCACTAGGTTTGATGAGAATATCCACCTATCACAAGGGGCGGGGGGATTGCGTAACCTTTGTCCGAGGCCGAATTCCTGAAAAACGCGAAATGCATTGGCATAGGATATATATATCTTCGCTCTTTACTTGGGAATTGCCTCGCACTGTGAAGACAATACGCTACTATGCAGGGGCAGTCAGTTCTCAGGCGGACATTTATGTAGGCGGAATTGGAGCAACACTTCTGCCAGATTACATTCGAGACCATGTAGAATGTACGATCGTTGAAGGTCAAATCGAGAAGCGTTGGGTTTTAGGGCGAAATTCTCCCCCGATTGCACGTCTAATCCCTGATTATTCCATACTTGAGAACGTACAACATAAATACGAACCAGACGATGCCTATTTTGCTAGAATAACGAAGGGATGCGTTCGAAATTGTAAGTTTTGTGCTGTGCCAAAACTCGAACCTGAATTCGGATTGCTCGCTCCAATGGAGACGCAAATTGCCTCTATAGAAAAAGCACATGGGACTAAGCAGAATTTGGTTATTATGGACAATAATGTCCTTGCGATTTCAGAAATCGAAGAAAAGCTGCATAGTATTGAAAAACTTGGTTTCGGGCGCGGGGCAAAGAGGAATGGCCGACAGAGAACGGTGGACTTCAATCAAGGTATTGACGCCAGGTTGATTGCCAAAAAGCCCAAATTGGCCACCGCTCTGGGGAGAATCTCGATGAAGCCGATCCGCTTGGCTTTTGATTCTTTCTCGCCTGGAATGGAGAATGCCTATCGAAAAGCCATTAAATTGTTGGCGGACCAAGGTTTTACCTCCTTCACCAATTATCTGCTTTACAACTACAATGATACTCCAGAGGACTTTTACCGCCGTCTTCAGATAAATATGGAATTAAATGAGAAAATTGGAATCCGTGTAAGTGGATTTCCTATGAGGTTTATCCCGATTACAGATACGCGGCGTGGCCATGTTTCACCAAAGTGGAAATGGCGTTGGCTTCGTGGTATTCAATGTGTCCTTCAAGCCACCCATGGGTTGGTCGGCCCAAATTCTGAGTTCACAAAGGCTGCTTTCGGTTGTGATATTGAGGAGTTCTATAAGATTCTTTCCATGCCGGACCGCTATATTATTTACCGGGATCACTATAAAAATAATGGTGCTGCAGAGTGGTGGAGCAGATTCCGTAAACTCTCAGAGAGTGATCGGATTGAATTCCTAGACCTGCTGGAACGATTAAACAAAGATAGAAAACGGAAGAACACTATAACCGGTTTGAAAAAATTCCGTTCCTTGATCGAACATTACTACCCGAACGGAGAGCCTCCTTCATGCACACCGGAGTGACGACAAAATTTAAATGAGGATTTCCAACGATAACCTTCAGAAACAAATAGCTGCTGACGAGGACAATATCCGCCAGTTCAAGGCCAATATTCGTAATGCGGATTCCTTGGCCTCGGATATATCGGCCTTTGCCAATTCCGAAGGTGGTATGCTGTTCACCGGCGTGGCGGATGATGGTTCATTTCCGGGACTGACTGGAAAGGATTTGAGCCGGATCAACCAGCTTATCAGCAATGCGGCAAGTCACCTGGTCCGCAATCCCCTGATGTCGGGGAAAGTGTCGGGGAAAACGTCGGGAAAAAGTACGGAGAAAAGTACGGAGAAAAGTTCGGAGAAAGTTCTCAAGATATTAAAGAACACTCCTGCGCTTTCCGGCACGTGAAGTTGCGGAAAGATTAGAGATTAGCCCGCGAGCGGTGGAGAAACAAATCGCGAAATTGCGCGAAAAAGGCATTCTTCGGCGCGTCGGACCTGCCAAGGGCGGGCATTGGGAAGTCCTTCTGTAGATTATGGCCTCCCATAGTTCCGCTGTCCCAAAAATGAAAACTTGACTTGTAGAACCCACTGCCACTTGAATCTTAATTTGTAGGCAAAATTATGATTTACTTTTAAGATAAATTTCTCGGAAATTTCAGTTTGTTATGATGTTCATGTTTTCCTGAACCGGTTTGACATATTTGTAACAATGGTAAAAGTTAATATGAATCTTTTTTCAGTTTACAGGAGATTTAACTTTAAATGAAATTGAGGTGGGAAAATGACTACCGGCACCGTCATTATAATTGTTTGCGCAGTTCTTCTCGTTCTATTTGAAATCGTCTTCAAGAAGGAATTAGACGAAATGGATACTGTTGATAACGATCCAGCTTTTAAAGGGGCCGACGGACTTAGCGGTATTTTAGGACATAATACTGAAGACTTGGATATTGATCATAATCAATAACCTTCATTCTTTTTCAAAAACACTTCCTTTAAAAAATTCCTTATCATCCTTTGGCGGTTTAGATCTTGTGCCGCCATGGATAATAGTTCCGGAGGGCAAAACGATTCTACGATCCCCTGTCTGTTGAGGCGGAACAAGATTGCCTTCATAATAAAAATTCTCACTCCGAAACAATTCACTTGTTGGACTAGTAGGATCATTTTTATTTAATCCGGCCATATCCTTGGCTATTCCTCCGGCCGTAGTGTGAATACCACCATTTCCAGACTCTTCAAGGCGATTTCTTCTATGGATATTATCAGCCGGATTGGCCACAGCATTAGGATTAGGGTTGTCCAATGGGGTGTCTGAAGTCGGCTTGGAGAAATTGTTTTCATTTATACCAAAGGTTTTTGCCCCTGCATTAATCGCAGACATTCCTATATCTTGCTTCAAATTTTGGTTTTGCATATGGCCTCTTGTAGTTCTCATCGCATCCTTCACTTCAGAGCTTGTATCTCCCCATCCATAGCCCTTTCCGTTGACAAAACCGTTTATAATATCATGCATATTGTTAACGCCCTGACTTCCGTCCTGCACCAGATAATGATTAAAATCAGAGATAGTACGACGGATATTTTCAGGTGATTCACTGCCATAGCGTTCCATGGC
>Ga0209269_1000750_pt1 | contig 24042 bp, 27 predicted proteins | sample MTBAKMMethaMetaG_FD_187455 | JGI IMG/M metagenome (GOLD analysis project Ga0209269, IMG submission 187455) | Enrichment culture microbial communities from Arthur Kill intertidal strait, New Jersey, USA, that are MTBE-degrading - MTBE-AKM (Arthur... | ecosystem: Environmental > Aquatic > Marine >... | reverse complement strand
AACCCGTTCACCCCGTAGCGGTGGGTGGGCTGTTCAAGCTCCTCGGGGAGGCTGACAATGTCGATGGCCTCAAACGGGCATTTCTTGACGCAGATACCACACCCGACGCAGAGCTCCTCCGATATCACCGCTTTCCCGTCCTCGCCGATGATTACCGTCTCGTCACCGGTGCGGACCCGGGGGCAGTACAGGATACACTCTGTGCCGCATTTCCGGGAATGACACCGATCCTTATGGACAACAGCAATCCGCATGGTGTGATCACGAAGAGGAGCCGGTAAGGAGGAGCGTCCAGGTTATAAACCAGAAGGCAAACGTCATGAATCCCTGGTAGAACCAGTCCTTTTTCCCCAGCGCGGCTGATTTGAGACGCATGGCCATGAAGATGTGGCGCTGGACAACGATCCCTGCAGCCATGATGACCAGGGCGAGAAGGGTGTAGCTCTGGAACCCGAGTATCTCGGAACGGGGGATCACCAGATACGATATCACGCCGGTAATAATCCCCATCACGCAGGCGATTACGGAGCGCTGGATCCGCTGAAGATGCTCTGCGCTCTTCTCTTCGGGAGTCTTTTTCCGGGGTGTTTCCTGCTTCTCCTCTTTCTCTTCGGCACTCATCACGACACCTAGTAGTCCTATTTTTAGGTCGTTGTCTCATATCTAATTTGGTATCCCCCATGGCAACACGCGAAGGAATGAGCGGGATCGATCTCCGGGCGGTGGTCACCGAATGGAAGAGCCTGCTTCCGCTCTGGATCAACAAGATCTACCTGGTTCCTCCCGGCCAGCTCGTGCTCCGCATCCATGGCAGAGCGCATGCCCGGTACTTCCTGCTCATCGAGAGCGGGAAGCGTGCCCACCTGACCGCGGACCTTCCGGAGCCCCCGAAATTTCCACCGCCGTTCGCCATGCTCCTGCGGAAGCATATCTCCGGGGGAAGGATTCTCTCCATCCGGCAGCACGGCATCCAGCGGATCGTGACCATCGATATCGGGAAGCACGAGACCGAATACCACCTCATCATCGAGCTCTTCGATGAGGGAAACGTGGTGCTCTGCGATCAGCAGTATACCATCATCCAGCCGATGCGCCCGCAGCGGTTCAGGGAACGGGATGTGGTGGCCAGGGCATCCTACGTGTTCCCTGCCCCCGACCCGTCCACGTTCTCCTTTGAGGAGTTCAGGCAGTATCTTGCGAATGAAGACCGGGACCTGGTCAGGGCTCTCGCCGTCGGGGTCATGCTGGGAGGGGTATATGCAGAAGAGCTCTGCCGGAGAGCCGGGATCGATAAAACCATCCCGGCACGCGAGGCAGATGCCGGTGTCCTGTACAGGGAACTCCACCGGCTTCTTTCGGAAGCAGAAGAAGAGATTGCCCCGGAAATAAAGGCGGGAGCGTGCCTCCCGATCGGCGGAGAAGTACCCCTCGATGAGGGGGGGATTCCGGCATTCAACCGGGCGCTGAACCAGTTCTACCCCCCCGTTCCGGCACGTGAATCCGGGGTGGCAAAGGTATCCCGGGCGCGGAGCAGGGAGGAGCGGATCCGGGCCCGGCAGGCAGAGATCCTGTCGCAGTACGAGAAGAAAGTGGCCCGGAACGAACGAATCGTGGAACTGATGTACGAGTCCTACCCGCTCCTCCAGGATATCATCACCACTCTCGAAAAGGTCAGCAGGACAAAATCCTGGCAGGAGATCTCGCAGATCCTCGCAGCCCAGGATTCCGGTCCTGCAGAAAACATTGTCTCGGTCAATCCTTCCGAAGCATCGGTGGATGTGGATATCGGTGAGCGGGTCACCCTGTTTGTCCATGACGGCCTTGAGGCCAGTATCGGCCGCTACTTTGATGCGACCAAGAAACTGAAACGAAAGATCGCCGGTGCCCGGGCCGCAATGGAGCGGCCGGTGGTCACGGAAAAGAAAAAGGCGATCCGGACTCCGATCATGAAACGACGATGGTTCCACCGGTTCCGCTGGTTCACCACCAGTGACGGGGTGCTGGTGCTCGGGGGAAAGGATGCATCCCAGAACGAGGAGCTGGTCAAGAAATACATGGAGGGCGGGGACCGGTTCGTCCATGCCGATGTCCACGGGGCAAGCGTGGTGATCGTGAAAGGGACCACCGGTCGGATGGACGAGGTAGCACAGTTTGCCGCATCCTATTCTGGTGCATGGCGGAGCGGCCATTTCGCCGCGGATGTCTACGCGGTCGGTCCCTCCCAGGTGAGCAAGACCCCCGAATCAGGGGAATACATCAGCAGGGGTTCATTCGTGGTGAGGGGGGAGCGGGAGTACTACCGCGATGTCCCGCTCGCGGTCGCCATCGGTCTGCAACGGGAGCCCGAAGTCGCGGTTATCGGCGGCCCTCCCTCCGCAGTTTCGGCAAAGACCGATCTCTTCGTCCTGCTCAAACCAGGCACGTTTGAACCGAATGATATCGCAAAGAAACTGCTGAGGGTCCTGCGGGAACGGCTCGGCGCCGATGAGGCGAAAAGCCTGAAGGGCGTGCTTTCGGCCGAGGCGATCGCCGCGTTTGTCCCCCCCGGGGGATCGGATATGGTGGAACCATGAAAGCCGAGCAGGGAGAACTCCAGCGGTCCTATGGCGAGATACGGCTCTTTCCCGAGAGCCTTGACGATCTCTGGCACCTCGGGCACCTGGTCGGCCCCGGCGATCTGGTCTTTGCAACGACGCTGCGGTCGGTCGAGACGGTATCAGACAGGATCCGCCCGGAAAAACCTGAAAAGCGGCCGGTACGCCTTGGGATTCGGGTCGGGAAGGTCGAATTCCATAAATTTGCGAACCGGCTCCGCATCCATGGGGTGATTGAGCAGGGGCCCGAGACCGGCTCGTACCATACCCTGAACGTCGAGGCCGGGTACGAGATCTCGGTTATCAAACAGTGGCGGCAGGTGGACCTTGAACGGATAGACCGGGCGGTCAGGGCATCGGTATTCGACGCGGTCCATATCCTGACCATTGAAGAAGGGGATGCAGAGCTCTTCAGGATGCGCCAGTTCGGCCCTGAGGGCGTGCTTTCCGTGAGCGCAGGGAGCGGAAAGGAGTCCGGACAGGATACCCGCCAGGAATTTTTCGCCCGGGTGGCCTCCCACCTTTCGGGTATCTCCGGGCCGCTGGTGATCGCAGGTCCCGGCTTTATCAAGGATGATTTCGTGAAGTATCTCAGGAGAATTCTGCCAAAGGCTGCCGAGCGTTCCCTCGTTGTGGAGACCCGGAGGATCGGACCGGGAGCGGTGCAGGAGGTGGTCGGCCTTGGCACCCTCGAGAAGATCCACGAGGACCTCCAACTCGGTAACGAGGTCCGGAACATGAACGAACTTCTTGAGCGGATCGGGAAGGGGCTCCCCGTCGCCTACGGGAGGGCCGAGGTACAGCGGGCGATCGACTACGGGGCCTGCGAACGACTCCTGGTACTCGATTCTCTCCTCCGTGATGAAGGGATCGTCCACCTGATCGACCGGGCCGAACTGGTGAATGCCGGGATCGTGGTCTTCTCCTCAGAATTCGACCCGGGACGGCAGCTGGACGGACTGGGAGGGATCGCCGCCCTGTTGCGGTATGCAGTGGAATGACCACTCAGGGGGCGAACCTTTTTATCGGGAGAGCTTCCACGGGAGATCAGGATGCTCCGGCACACCTGCGGCTATGAACTCGAGATCCTCTGCAAATCCTGCGGAAAACCGATAGAATACCGCCCCCGGCAGGGACTCATCTGTCCGAACTGCGGACGGGTGGTGACCCTGGTCTGCCCGGGTTGCGGGACGAAGTGGTAATCTGTTATACCCGGCTCCTCAGCCACTCTGCGTACTGGTGGTGGAGTGCGGTGATCTCATCGGGGGACAGGTCTTTTTTCCCGCTGGAATCGAGATGCCTCTGGAGCTGCCTGATGATATTCTCGGCCATCGTGAACTCTTCGACCTCAAGGTATACCGGTGAGCGGGCAACACTGATGGTCTCCCCGCAGGAGGGACAGAGTTTCCACTGCTGGAACCGGTCAACATAGGTGAAGGTCCTGCATCCGCCACAACGGATGATGAGGTACATCCTTACCCGGGTATTGCGCCTCTGTGAGTATATATATTGCGCCCCACTGCCGGGGAGGGCGTCCCGGAATAGAGCCGTTTTATCATGCACCCTGACCTACAGAAGAGAGATATGAGAGAAGAACCGATCACCGTCTTTGGCGTACCAGGGCTCCCGCTCATCCGGCAGGGCGATGATCTCTGCGTCCTGATCGCAGAACGGACATCCCTCGCTGACGGGGACATTGTCTGTATCGCCTCATCGGTCTACTCGAAAGCCAAGGGCTATACCCGGTTCCTCGCTGACATCACGCCCGGTGAGCGGGCCACCCGGATAGCGGGCAGGACGGGGGAGGACCCCCGGTTCATCCAGGCCGTTCTCGATGCATCATGCGACATCCTCCTCGAGTATCCCTTCGTTCTCTGTGAGCTCTCATGCGGCCACGTAGGGGTGCGGGCAGGGGTTGACCAGAGCAATATCGAGGATGAAAAGATCATTCTCCTCCCCCCGGACCCGATGGCTGCTGCAGCCGACCTCCGGGAAGGATTCCGTGCATCAGCCGGGAAGGATGTCAGGGTGATCGTGACCGACACCTGCGGCCGATCATTCCGGAGGGGTCAGACGGGACACGCGATCGGGTGGAGCGGGATGCCGGCCATCCGTGATTTCCGCGGGGATCATGACCTCTTCGGGCATGAGCTGAAGATCACCGAGGAAGCGGTTGTAGATGAGATCGCCGGATTTGCAAATTTCGTGATGGGGGAGAGCAACAACGCGGTCCCGGTGGTGGTCATCCGCAACTGTCCGGCCTGGACCGGGCATGATATCCTCTACTTCACCCCTGAAGAGGATATCATCAGGAAGCGGCTGAAAGACCGGTGAGACCCGGAACCCTGTTTCAGCGGTAAATGAGGCCGGATTTTTATTCCGGAAAAAATCCACGGTCCGGCACGATTAGAAGAGGAAGTCCAGTACGAGGATGATGACGGATATTGCAAGGGCTACCGCAACCACCATGTAGGGGTTGATGTGGATGGCCCGTTTGTCCTCGCTCTCGTAGTAATTGACCAGACCAGCCGATGATATCAGTCTGCCGCCAGATTTCTTTGCCATACCAGATTATTTCTCCTCCTCAACATATATAAAAAACGGTGACAGGGTATGGGTGCAGGAGATCTTGTTATCGAGGGTCGGGCGCTCCTTGGCGAAGAGCTGCTGGTCAGGGACGTTGCAATTGTGGTCGAAGGGGGGATCATCCGCCGCATCGAGGATCTCTCTGACCGTCCGGCACCGTGGATCTGCCCTGCGCTCTTCAATGCCCACACCCATATCGGCGACAGCGTTGCCATGGACCTCCCGTTCACCGGGGACCTCACAAACCTGGTCACCCCGCCGCATGGTCTGAAGCACCGTATTCTCGCAGCAACCCCGGAAAACGAGCTCATCACGGCTATGCGGGCAACAATCGGGGCCATGCAGCAGTACGGGACTGCCGGGTTCGCCGATTTCCGTGAGGGTGGCATTGCCGGGGTGCAGGCGCTGAAACGTGCTGCTGACGGATACCCCTGCCGACCCCTCATTCTCGGCAGGGACGGCGGAGAACTTGCCGGAGACGGTGCAGGAATCAGCAGCGCCCGGGATATCTCCTCACTTGATGAGGTGATTTCCCGGGTGCGGAATGCCGGAAAAATGGTTGCCTTCCATGCAGGTGAGAAGGACCCCTTCGATATCGATGCGGCACTCTCGTATGATCCCGATCTCCTTATCCACTGTACCCACGCAACAGGGGAGCACCTGAACCGCTGTGCCGATGAGGAAATCCCGATTGCCGTCTGTGTGCGTTCAAACTGGATATTCGGGGTGACCGGAAGCGCGCAGAATCCTCCGGTCAGGGAGATGCTGGACAGGGGGTGTACATTCCTGATCGGGACCGACAACTGCATGGCGGTGCAGCCCGATCTCTGGAGGGAGATGTCGTTCCTCACGACCGTGTATAAGATCCCGCCCGGACAGGTGCTCAGGGCCGCCGTTGCAGGCTCCGGACTACTCGGGAAGTCTTTCTTCATCAGGGAAGGCACTCCTGCAAATTTTCTGGTGATTTCCCCCGGAGATTCCAACCTCTGGCTCTCCCGCGATCCGATCAGAACCCTCACTGGAAGGGCCGGGGCGCACAATATCCTCAAAAAAGTTATTAATTCATGAAAATACATTAATAGAAAAGCTCTTTTGGGGGTACCCATGTTCCAAAAAATTCTCGTGGCAATAGACGGATCAAAAATCAGTGACCATACACTGGGAGCGGCGATAGAGGAGGCACGGGTCTGGAAGGGAGCCGTGCATGCAATCTACGTTGTGGAGACCGGACTCTTCTCCTCACTTCCTATGGACAGCACATGGGAAATCATGTACAGCATGCTTGAGCAGGAAGGCACCCGTGCCCTCCAGACCGCACGCGAGATGGCCGAGAAACATGGCGTAAAGATAGAGACTCTCATCAGGCAGGGCCACGCCGGCAATGAGATCGTCAAGGCCGCAGAGGAGGTCGGTGCAGACCTCGTGGTTGTGGGATCCCATGGGAAGAGTGAGGTCGACCGGCTCCTGCTTGGAAGTGTGAGTTCGTTTGTGGTCTCGAACTGTGCAACAACGGTCATGGTGGTGAGACCATCACAGAAATGACCGTTGCAGACTACATGACCACCGAGGTGGTTCGTGTCGAGATTCCCGGAAACCGGGACGATGTCCTGAAGATCCTGAAGAGGACCGGCATCAGCGGTGTTCCGGTGCTCAAGGAGGGAAAGCTGGTGGGGATCATTACCCGGAAGGATCTTCTCAGGAAATCCGATGAGACCCAGCTCGGTCTTCTGATGGCCCGCGATCCTGTCACCGTGAGCCCTGACGCGTCGATTCAGGAGGCCGCACGGCTCCTGGTCGATCATAATGTCAGGAGACTCCCGGTCGTTGAAGGGGCCACGCTGGTCGGTCTCATCTCGGTGGCCGATCTTATCCATGCCCTTGCCCAGATGCGGATCAAAGAGGAGATCAAGGACCAGTATATTTCGCAGACCTATGCTCTCTGGGAAGAGACCCCCCTTCCGCTTGTCGCCCGGATCATGGAGATATCGGGATTCGAGGCAATCCCCATCCTCGATGCAGAGAGCAGGCTCCAGGGCATCATCTCCGAGCGGGATCTGATCCGGCACTCCTCAATCGAGGATATGGTCGAGATCAGCGATTTCTCAAACGGGACCGATGATGACGAGTGGACCTGGGAGAGCATCCGCGACATGCATACCATCTCCTATGGTATCTCCCGCATCCAGCTGCCCGAGCGGCCGGTAAAGTCGGCGATGATCACCAATGTCATCTCCGTCCCCGTGAATGCCGAGGTGAGCGAGTGCGCCCTGAAGATGAAGCGCGGGCGGGTCGACCAGCTCCCGGTGGTGAACGGTGACAAGAAACTGGTGGCCATGCTCTTTGATCGCGACCTGATCACTGCTCTCTGCCGTCAACCGTTCCAATAAAAACCTTTAAATTTTCTGATGACGTGTATTGTGATGGAGCGCTTTTGAGAAGTTTTTCCAGCGTTTTCTATATTTTGGGGTATGTATATGATTGAAGGAGCCCAGGAACCCCTGAAAGGGACAACCACCGTGGGACTGGTATTTGAAGATGGTGTTGTTCTCGCCACGGAAAAGCGGGCAACGATGGGATATTTGATTGCCAGCAAGAAGGCCAAGAAAGTATACCAGATCGCCGACCGCATCGGCATGACCACCGCAGGTGGAGTCGGCGATGCCCAGCAGATGGCGAGGCTCATGACTGTGGAGTGCAGTCTCTATAACATCCGGCGCGGGCGGCCGATGACTGTTGCAGCAGCCTCCACCCTGCTCTCCAATATCCTGAACAACAACCGATACTATCCGTTCTACGTCCAGCTTCTGGTCGGCGGTGTCGATGACTCGGGACCGAGTGTCTACTCGGTGGATGCGCTCGGAGGGGCAACCAGGGAAGAAGAGATTGTGGCGACCGGGTCGGGCTCTCCCATGGCCTATGGGGTGCTCGAGGACCGGTTCCGGAAAGGAATGACAAGGGACGAGGCAGTGACGCTTGCAATACGAGCGGTGCGTGCGGCAATAAAGAGGGACGCAGGATCGGGCGAAGGTGTCAACGTTGTCGTAATCACCAGGGATGAATACCGGGAGATCTCTGACGAGGAGATTACCGAAAAAATCGCTGCTGCCACCCCAGTATAACTACTTTTTTTAGGACTGATCTGATGCTTATTGAAGAGCGGCTGAAAGAACTCAAGGACAAGATCAACGAGAAGGTGCCATCCGGCATCACCGTATCTGAAGTGGAATTTGAAGGCCCCGAGCTGGTCATCTATACCGATGACCCGAAACGGTTCGCCGATGAGGCGGATCTCATCAGGCTCCTCGCCCGGGATCTCAGGAAAAGGATCGTGGTCCGGCCGAATGTGCTCGAGGACCCTGATCGGGCGGTAACCGAAATCCGGTCCGTCGTGCCAGAGAGTGCAGGGATCACGGACATCTTTTTTGATGCCGATACCGGGGAAGTCCTGATCGAGGCCGAGAAACCCGGAGTGGTCATCGGCAAGAACGGGGCAACCCTGCGCGAGATCACCAAGCATATCGGCTGGACTCCGAAGGTGGTCAGGACCCCCCCGATCGAGAGCTCGACGGTGAAACAGGTCCGGCAGTTCCTGCGCTCGGTCAAAGAGGAGCGGAAACAGTTCCTGCGGACCTCCGGGAGGAGGATTCACCGGGACATCACCAGCAAGGACCAGTGGGTCCGCGTGACCATGCTCGGGTGCTGCCGCGAAGTGGGCAGAGCAGCGTTCCTGCTCAGCACGCCCGAGAGCAGGGTTCTGATCGACTGCGGCGAAAAACCGGACAACAGCAACAATACTCCCTACCTGTATGTGCCGGAGATCCACCCCCTCTCTCAGCTGGATGCTGTTGTGCTCACCCACGCCCATCTCGACCACTGTGCACTGGTGCCCCTGCTCTTCAAGTACGGGTTTGACGGGCCGGTCTACAGCACCCCTCCCACACGGGATCTTGCTGTCATGCTCCAGCTCGATTACCTCGACGTGGTATCCAAGGAAGACCGCAGGATCCCCTACAGCTCAAACGAGGTGAAGAGCTACATCAAGCACTCCATCACGCTCAATTACGGCAGTGTGACCGATATCGCGCCCGACATCAAGCTCACCTTCCATAACGCCGGCCATATCCTGGGATCGGCAATCGCCCACTTCCATATCGGCGACGGGCTCTACAATATCGCCTTTACCGGTGACTTCAACTACAGCAAGAGCAGGCTGTTCAACCCCGCCACCAACCAGTTCCCCCGTCTTGAAGCCCTGTTCATGGAGAGCACCTACGGGGGCAGCGGAGATTTCCAGCCCCCGCGGGCAGAGGCCGAGGAGAAGCTCTACGAGACGGTGAATGCCACCATCTCGCGGGGAGGGAAGGTTATCATCCCCGCATTTTCCGTCGGAAGGTCCCAGGAGGTCATGCTCGCTCTTGAAGAGGGCATCAGGAAGGGGAAGATCCCGAAGGTGAAGATCGCGCTCGATGGGATGATCCGGGAGGCAACGGCGATCCACACCACCTATCCCGAGTACCTGAACAGCGATCTCCGTAACCAGATCTTCAAGGAGGGGCTGAATCCCTTCCTCGCCGATTGCTTTGTCGCTGTCGACTCGTCCGACCTGAGGGAGCGCGTCATCTCGGGCGATCCCTGCGTGATCATCACTACGAGCGGTATGCTGAATGGCGGGCCGGTTATGGAGTACCTCGGCAATCTTGCGCAGGATGAGCGGAACGCCCTGGTCTTCGTCGGTTACCAGGCAGAGGGAACCCTCGGCCGCAGAATCCAGAAAGGCTGGCGGGAGGTGCCGATCGGCCGGCGCGAGACCATCGTAATAAACCTCCAGATCGTCACCATCGACGGGTTCTCCGGCCACTCTGACCGGCGGCAGCTGATCAACTATGTCGGACATGTCCAGCCCAAACCCGAGAAGATCTTCACTATCCATGGAGACGAGAACAATACCATCGACCTGGCGAGTTCCCTCTACAAGCGGTACCACATCCAGACCCATTCGCCGATGAACCTTGAAACCTACCGTATGATATGAGAGCACGGATTTCCCTCTGCCTGGGTGTCTTTTCGGTGATGGCGCTCTCCAATGCCATTGTCCCCATCCTCGCCGGTTTCGGGGACAGCACCATCAGCCAGGGGGCAATCTACTCCGCCTATTTCTTCGGGGCATTCCTGCTGGTGCTGCCGGCAGGATTCCTCGCAGACCGCATCGGTGAGATCCCCCTGATCAGGGCCGGGCTTCTCCTCACCCTGGTCTCGGGTCTGCTCATCATGACCATTCCCTCCACCCTCCTGCTTATCATATTCCGCCTGATGGAGGGGGTCGGGGCAGGTCTCTTTGTTCCGTCCGCACTCTCCCTGATCAATGCCCGGCCCGACCATGAGACCGGGAGCGGGTTCTTCATGGCCATGCTCAACATCGGACTGGTGGCCGGACTGATCGGTGGAGGGTGGCTGGTGGAAGTATCAGGGATGCCGATGTCCGGAATTATCCTCTTTACCGCAGCAGCGGCCATCCCGGCCCTTTTCAGTTACTTCCTTGCGCCGGGACCGGCACGGGATCTCCCTCCCGAACCGGTGAGCGGGACCCTGGAAAGACTCGTCCGGGCGACCAGGGAATACTTCTGGCTCTGGCTGTCGACTGTGGTCATTCTCGGGACGACCGGCGCGCTCACGGTACTGTATCCCGAATTCTCGGATCTCTCACCGGGTATTCTCGGGTTCACCATCGCCGCAATGAGCCTTTCCACCGCCGTGGCGGTGGTCGTCGTCTCCCGCATGCACCTTCCCCCGATACCGGCCATCCGGGCGGCATCCCTCGGGATGGCCGTTGCGGTGATGCTGGTATTCCTCACCCCTGTCAGTTTCATCCTGGTGGGGGCCATTGCCGGCGTAGTGATGATCGCCCAGCTCGCGTTCCTCGCAACATCGGAGGCCCGCCAGGGGGTGGTCATGGGACTCTTCAACGCCGCAAGCTACGGTGGGATGAGTTTCATGCCTTTTGCCGCCGGCTTCATTGCTGAGGTCTCCTCCTTCTTCATCGCATTCCTGGTAATCGCCTGCTCCGGGATGCTGGTAGCGGTGACCATCGGGAGGTGCCGGTGCAGGATTCCGGGGCGCTGACCGGCCGGCACATGCGAAATACTATCATTTATACTGGCCTGTTTTCGAAATGATCATGCGATCACCGCGGTCGGGGAATGCCAGCTCGAACTCTCGGGGATTGAGAACGAAATGGACACGTTCAGGATGGTCTTTAAAAGAACCCTGGTACCGATCATGGTGACGGCCGATGTCAGGGATATCCATGAACGCCCGGCCGGGGGGAATGGATCAGCACTCTTTCCAGTATGAGCGAGTGAACAACCGGCTCATCCGACGGCCCGGACCGGTTTGCGGGATCGCAGTTTCACCCGGATGAGGACCAGCCCGTACCCGGCTGCCGCGAGCAGGATGATGGTGGCTCCCGAAGGGACATCGAGGGCATAGGAGAGGAAGAGCCCTCCGAGCGAGCAGGCTATCGCAAAAACGATGGATACCGCCATCATGGCCCCGATGCTCCGGGTAAACTCCCTGGCCACCGCTCCCGGCAGGGTGAGCAGGGCGATCACCAGGATGATTCCTACCACCCGAATCAGGACGACAACGGTGAGGGCGATCAGGAGGAGCAGGAGGAGCATGAGCGCGGTTACCGGGAGGTTCATGACCCTGGCATACTCCTCGTCAAAGGTCACGGCCATCAACTGGTTGAACCAGAGGCCGACCACCGCACAGATCACCAGGGCCAGGAGGCCCATGACGATGAGATCCCCGGTCGGGATGAGGAGGATGTTCCCGAACAGGAAGCCGAAGAGGTCAGGTGCGTAGCCCGGTGCAAGTGCGATGAGGAGGATCCCGAGCGCCATGCCTGCCGCCCAGACGGCACCGATGAGGGTCTCCACCTGCTGCGAGAGTTTCTCCCGGATCACCCCGATCAGGAGAGCAATTCCGGTGGTGAATCCCACGGCACCGGCAACCGGATCGATCCCCAGGAAGTATCCGAGACCTATGCCGCCGAATGCCGCGTGGGCGAGCCCTCCGCTCATCGAGACCAGGCGTTTGACCACCACGTAGGATCCGATGATGCCGCATACCACACTCGAGATCAGCCCGGCGATCACCGCGTTTCTGAAGAACTCGAATTCCAGTATCCCGAACATCATGACTCCCTCTCATGCTCGCGGAGCACCCGGTGCGGAATGCCGTGGGCGATGAGATCAACCGGGCAGTGGTAGGCGGCGGTCAGCATATCTTCGGTTATCTCATTGGTATCGTGGGTGTAGATTCGCTCGTTTAAGCAGGCGACGCGGGTGACATGGGTGGATATGGCCCCGATATCATGGGTCGCCATCAGGATGGTCATGGTCTTCTTGAGCTCCTCGAGCAGGTCGAAGAGCTGGGCTTCGGTAGGGATATCGACATACACCATCGCCTCATCGAGGATCAGGAGATCGGGTTCACCGACCAGCGCCCGGGCGATGATAGCCCGCTGCCGCTCCCCACCCGAGAGGCTCCGGAGCTCCCGCCCGATCAGGTGGCCGATACCGGTCCGCTCAAGCGCCCGGGCTACGGCAGCATGATCGTCCGCAGAGTACCGCTTCACCGGGCCGGAGAGGTGGCCAAGCCTCCCTGAGAGGATCATCTTCTCCACCGTGACCGGATACTGGAAATCAAAGGTCCTGAACTGGGGGACATACCCTACCCGGGTCCGCCCCTCTTGGGGGGCCTGCCCAAAGAGCCGCACGTCTCCGGAGTCAATCTCCTGGAGCCCGAGAATCACCCTGAGGAGCGTGCTCTTGCCGCCGCCGTTCGGACCGATGAGTGCGTACAGGTCGCCTTTCCGCACCGTGAGATTAACATGGTCGAGCACTGTCCGCCCGCCAAGCCTGCATGAGACATCTCTGACTACGATAACCGGTTCCATGCTGTTAGCTCCCGGCAAAGGCCGTGGCGATCCGCTCCATATTTCCGAGGTAATCAGGGGCGAGGGGATCGATCACCATGACCATTCCCCCGATCTCATCGGCGATGGCCTGTGCTTCACGCCGGTTCTCCTGTGCCTCGGAGAATACCACGGTGACACCCTGTGCTCTCGCACGCGTGATGAGGGCTTCGAGGTCTTTTGCGGTCGGCTCTTTCCCCTCCTGCTCGATAGAGATGATGGAAAGACCGTAATCCCGTGCAAAGTATCCCCATGCACCATGGGTGACGAGGATCGTCCCCGGATCCTCGCGCAGGAAATCCGCAGAGATCTTTCGGTCCAGATCATCGATGCGGGCGATATACCGGTCAGCGTTCTCCCGATACATCTCCTGGTACCCGGGGTCGGCGAGGATCAGGGCATCCCTGGTGTTTCCCGCCATGATCCGGGCATTTTTCAGGGAGAGCCAGACGTGCGGATCCCGCCGCTCTCCGGTGCCGAGGTAGTCCACTCCCGCGGACGTGTTTACCACGAAAAGGGCAGGGTTCATCGCCCGGAGCCGGTCGGCCAGCGTATCCTCGACCGGGAAGAGGCCGCTTCCGAGGGTCAGGTACAGGTCGGCGGCAGATGCCCGTGCCACCAGCCCCGGTGATGGCTCATAGGTATGCGGATCAGATCCGGGAGGGACAAGGACCAGGACATCCACCCTGCCATCTCCGATCTCACGGACCATCTCCTCCTGCGGCGGGATGGTCACCGCCACCAGGATACCCTGCCCCTGATCGTCCTGTCCGGGAGAGAGACATCCTGCCGACAGCAGAAGGCATACGCTGATGATGAAGAGTGGACAGATCCGGGAAAGGGTCAGTACAGGGATCATAGTTGTGTATCAGCTAACTTTTTCATGGCAGTTGGCGGACGTCACTTTCGGACGGCAGAGGGCATCATGGGTTATCTCACCGCAGAGACCGGTGGTAGGATGACCAAGGGACCGGCACATCTTGTTGACCGCCCCGCGGGAGATGAAACATTCGATCCGGGAGGCCTCCTCGCATGCCTCCTGGTCGGAGAGCCCATAGTGCGACAGGATGAGTCCGAGGATCCGGTGCCTCCGGAGAAGGAACGCGCTGTACTCCTCCCCGAACCCGTTCAGAACCACATCGCCGTAGGGCTCATGGTGGACGAATCCCTCCCAGGTGAGTTCCTGGACGGTCCGGGTTGCCGTGGAGGGATCGACACCGAAGTGCCCTGATAATTCCGAGATTTTCGCGCTTCCCCCCTGCCCTGAGAGATATTTCAGGTACTCCACCTTGCGGGGAGAGAGCTCGAGCCCGGTATAGTCCTGCATCACGCAAGTATCAGATTCCAGGCTCATCAAAATTTTGGTTCTGTACCAAACCGGGATGGTGGCACAAGGCCGCTCCCGAATCCCCCGTCAGCGTGATGAACGTCCCCCATAAGGGAGCACAGGCTCACGCTAGGCAGCTATGCACCAGGGAGTTCGGTAAGTAAAAACCGGCAGCCTCACCACCACTGGGGCCGGATATGCCCCTTTGCCGCAGGAGTCGCCTCCCTCCCCTGCGACGTCCGCTTGATCAGCCCGGTCTGGATGAGGTACGGTTCATAGACATCTTCGATGGTCCGGGGATCCTCGCCGATCGAGATGGCAATGGTCTTCAGCCCTACCGGGCCTCCCCCGAAATCCTCGACAATGATGGAGAGGATCCTCCGGTCGACCTCATCGAGGCCCAGCCGGTCGACTCCAAGGAGGGAGAGGGCCTGGTCTGCAACCTTCCCGGTGATGCACCCGTCTCCGCGCACCAGGGCATAATCCCCTACCCTGCGGAGCAGCCGGTTGGCGATCCTCGGGGTACCCCGGCTTCTCCCGGCAATCTCGGTGCATCCGTCAGAAGTGACCGGTATGCCCAGGACGCCCGCGCTGCGCCGCACGATCCGGGTGAGCTCTTCGGGGGAGTAGGGATTGAGCCGGAAGATCATGCCGAAGCGGTCGCGGAACGGTGAGGAGAGAAGTCCCACCCGTGTGGTTGCCCCGACAAGGGTAAAGGGAACGAGATCGATCTTGATCGACCGGGCACTCGGCCCCTCACCGATCATCACATCGATCGCGAAGTCCTCCATGGCAGGGTACAGAATCTCCTCTACCACGGTCGGGAGACGGTGGATCTCATCGATGAACAGAATGTCCCCCTGCTTGAGAAGGGTGAGGATGGCGGCAAGGTCGCCAGCCTTCTCGAGGACCGGCCCGCTGGTGCAGAGGATACCGCTGCCCATTTCCCGGGAGATGATATGGGCGAGGGTAGTCTTTCCAAGCCCGGGGGGTCCGGAGAAGAGGATGTGGTCGAGCTGCGATCCCCGCATCCGGGCTGCATCGATGGCGATGACCAGCGCTTCCCGGACTGGTTCCTGGCCGATAAAATCCGGGAGCCTGTCCGGCCGTATTCCCGGCTCCTCGGCCTCGCCTTCTCTCAGCGATGCGGATACGATACTTTCCTCCATTCCTACGGCTCCCTGAGCCCGGCCAGCGCCGCTTTGATCACTCCGGCGACCTCGGAGGTTTTTCCTGTCGAAAGAACCTGGTCGACCGCGGCCCGTGATTCCCGCTCTCCAAATCCGAGTGCTACCAGAGCACTCACCGCATCCCGCCTGAGCGGGTCAGTTCCGGTTTGCGCAGCTCCTTCAAATTCTGCTGCCTTCTTCCGGAGTTTATCCTTGAGCTCGAGGATGAGCCGTTTTGCGTTCTTCTGCCCGATTCCCGAGATCCGGGTGAGCACCTGCTCGTCTTCGTCGAGAATGGCCGCGGCGAATTCGGGGATGCTGATCTGGGAGAGGATCGAGAGGGCCAGTGACGGGCCTACCCGGGTCACGCTGATCAGCATGCGGAACAGCTCGAGTCCGGTCTGGTGGAGGAACCCGTACAGCACCAGTTCATCCTCGCGGACGGCGAGGAAGGTATGCACCCGGACCGTCCCGGCGGCCCTGGTAATCTCCCGGAGATCCGGGCCGGTCACCCGGATCTCAAAACCCACTCCGTTGACGTCGAGGATCACCGAACCCTCCCGGGTGGAAACGACCTGTCCGCTGAGCCGCGAAATCATGGTCACCTCATCACATGGACGTGGCAGAGGGCGACGGAGAGGCCGTCCGCGACGTCATCCGGTTTCGGGATCGCGGGGAGATCAAGCAGCAGCCGGATCATCTCCTGCATCTGCTTTTTATCGGCTCTCCCGGACCCGGTTATCGCCTGCTTTACCTCGTTTGGGGTGTATTCTGCTACCGGGATCCCGTTCTGCCGGGCGGCGAGGAGGATGACCCCTCTCACCTCGGAGACGTTCAGGGCCGAGGTCACATTCCGGGAGAAGAACAGTTTTTCCATGGCCAGCCAGGCTGGCTGGTAGCGCCTCATGAGCTCAGATATGCCATTGTATATCTCTTCCAGGCGCTCCGGGATCTCTTTCTCCTTGCCCGAAGTCCGGATGCAGTCATAGCAGACCGCCCGCGATCTCCCGTCCTTCACCTCGAGGATCCCGTACCCGACGGTTGCCAGACCGGGGTCGATACCGAGCACAATCATGTCGCTGTTCCTGTAAATGGACCGTTCCAGGGAGTGGATTTGTTTTTTAAGAGAGATATCCTTTTGCCACCGGGAAAAAAGGCCGGATTGCGCAGGAGGGGTAAGGGCTCGTTCTGGTACATCACGATGTTCTGCTGGCAGCCTTCATCCGGTCTCATCACCGGAAGTCTCCGGGGGCGGCTGTGCGACCAGATCCTGCAGAGTGGTAAAGAAGCGGGCATCCCGGAGGCCGTCCCACATCTCCACAAATGCCCGGTACAACAGGAGCCGCTCCCGCTTCCGGTCTTCGAGGAGTCCGGAAATCCCCGGCCAGCCTTCACCAGGGATGTGCCGTTCCCGGGCCCGTTCTGATTCCACCTCAGGTAATTCCTGCATAAACCCGGGCAGGTATCCGATCCAGACATCACAGTCATGCAGCTGTCCCAGGGCATCCTGAAGTGCACGCACTGTCCGGACAGGCCTTTTGAGCTTCCCGGAATAGAGCCGGTTGAAGGTCTCAAGGGTATACCGGAGTCTCTTTGCCGCAATCCTCATCTCATGGTGACGGGTCACTGCGTCCGGATCATGGACATACGGCTCATAGGACAGGAGATCATCTATCCGGGAGGAGATGTTCCTCTGTGCTCTGCGATGGAGCGCCAAGGGCTTGCCGTTGTCTTTTCTCCCCGGCCCGGGTACGGCCAGAACCCTCCCGAACTCATCAAAAACCCCGCCTTTCCGGAGGGATTCCATTGCCTCCTCCACAGCCGGCTGAACCTGTTCCCGCTTCTGCTTCAGCACACGGAGGAGGGCGGAAACGTCACCCGGTCCGTCCTCCTGCGGAGTCCCTGTCGTCCCTCTCCCGGGGAGAGCACGCTCCCGTTCGTGGAGATACCCTTCAAGAAAACCGATCTGGACATCAAGATCCCGGGCGTCACCGAGGGATGACGTGATATTTTTAATCTCCTTCAGCCATTTCCGGTATTTTTTTTCCGGGAAACATGATTTGAAAACGGGCATCGCCGCTCTGAGTCTCCGTGATGCAACCCGCATCCGGTGAATGTGCTCGGGATCCTCACCCTTCCTCGCCCCTTCCGCCTCCCTGACCAGGGCCAGCCACGATTTCCGGATATACTGGAACCCGTACGAACAGTACGAGACCGTGCGGTCTCCGGAACCTGGTTTCCGATCAGAGGGAGGTTTCGCCATGCTGCCACTCCCCTCTGTGCAAGACGCACCACGTCTGCGCGTTTACCGCCGGTTGCCCGGGTACCCGTACAACCCGGCGGTAGGTCCCGTCTGCACACAGCATCAGGTTCTTCACATTGTCATGGAGGTGTACCGGAATGATACGGTCACGGAGGCCGGCACTCATGCCCGGATCTGATACCGGAAAGAGGATTTCCACTCTCCTGTCCAGGTTTCGCGGCATGAGGTCCGCACTCCCGATGAGGAACTCCTCCTCGCCGCCGTTCCTGAAATAGTACACCCGGGTGTGCTCAAGGAACCTCCCGACAATCGAGGTAACGGTGATGGTATCGCTTACCCCTGCAACTCCCGGCCGGAGACAGCAGATCCCCCTGACCTGGAGGTCGATCTTCACGCCGGCCTGGGAGGCCCGGTACAGGGCGATGATGCACTCCTTATCCACCAGGGCATTCATTTTAAAGATGATATGCCCGTCACCCGATTCCCGATGCCGCTCTATCTCCCGTTCGATCCGGGCGAGGATCCCGGACCTGATGCCGGCCGGAGCCACGAGCAGCTTCCGGTACGAGGATATCTGTGCACACCCGGTGAGCGAATTGAAGAGATCAGCCGCATCAGAACCGATGAGCGGATCAGCGGTGAAGAAGCCGAAATCGGTGTAGATCCGGCTCGTAATCACATTATAGTTGCCGGTGCTCATGTGCACGTAGGTCCGGATGCCATCCTTCTCCCTCCGTACCACCATGCAGATCTTGGCATGGACCTTGAGCCCGGGGAGCCCGTATACCACGTGGACACCGGCATGTTCAAGCGCCCGGGCCCAGGTGATATTGTTCTCCTCATCAAAGCGGGCCTTGAGCTCGATCACTGCTGCAACCGCTTTCCGGTTCTCCCGGGCCTCGAGGAGGGCATCGACGATGGGTGAGTCCTTTCCCACCCGATAGAGCGTGATCTTGATGGCCAGGACATCCGGATCCCGCGCTGCCTGGATGAGAAAGTCGATGACCGGCATAAAGCTCTCATAGGGATGAAAGAGCAGGATGTCGTTCCTGCGGATGCCTGCATACAAACGGTCCCCGTTTTCAATCACGGGTGGAAGTGAGGGAATGAACGGGATATCCTTCAGGTCAGGCCGGTCGATTGACGAGAAGAAGGAGAGGTCCGCCATACCAAGCGGAGGTTTGACCCGGTAGAACGCAGATGGGGCGAGACCCAGTTTCTTCCCAATCATGGCGCACAGGGCATCGGGCATGCCGGGAGAGACCTCCACCCGGACCGGTGACCCGGTTCTCCGCAGTTCAACACTCTCTTCAACGGCAGTGAGGAGGTCGCTCGCCTCATCCTCCTCGATCTCGAGGTCTGCATCCCGGGTGACACGGAAGGGATACACTTCTGCCACGTCATAGCCCGAAAAAAGCATCCCGAGATGTGCAGCGATCACTTCCTCGAGGAAGACCAGGCAGACCTCATCCGGGTCCCGGTCCTGTCCTTCACCTCCTGCAGGAACCTGCACCAGCCGCGGAAAGAGATTGGTGGGCACTTTGATCCGGGCAAAGTGATCTTTTCCTGAACCGCGATCCCTGACGGTGACGGCCAGATTGAGAGAGAGGTTCGAGATGAACGGAAAAGGATGGGAGGTGTCAAAGGCAAGAGGAGTGAGCACCGGGTAGATCCCGGTCATGAAAAAATTCTCGAGCGCGGCTTTCTGACCGCTGGAGAGGGAGGCATAGGGGAGCACCCGGATACCACATGCATCCAGCGCCGGGATAATATCCTCATGCCAGAGTGATGCCTGGCGATCGAGGAGCGGCTCAAGGGTGCGGTGAATCTCGGCAAGCTGTCGTGACGGGCTCATCCCGTCCGGTGGTGCCTCCCTCACCCCCCGTGCCGCCTGCCGCTGGAGTCCGGAGACCCGGATCATGAAGAATTCATCCAGGTTGGTCGAGAATATGGAGAGAAACTTGACCCGTTCGAAGAGTGGGTGGGTCGTGTCCATCGCTTCTTCGAGCACCCGCCGGTTGAACTCGATCCAGCTCAGTTCGCGGTTGATGAAGAGGGACGGATGCTCGAGGAGCGTGCATACTGACCGCTGACCAGCCGTTCTCTCCGGGTCACGCTCTTCTGAGGGTACCATGCTCACCAGTTACCTTACTATTAAAAATATCGCCTTAAAATCCTGTGGTGCCTTCCCGGCCGGTGATGAAGGGAATCCCGGCGGTATCAGGAAGTAAACCAAACAGTTTTACCATCCGGCGTCAATCTCTTTCTTGCCGTGATTGACTATGGGATCCAATGACGACATCATGCACGAATTTGTAAGAAAGGAGCTCAGGAAACTGTATCCCAGCGTTGACGGATGGCAGATCAGGCCCGCGGCGAAGACAGGAGGGAAAGAACAGGGATTTGTCGTAGTGCGGCGGATCCTTGGCAGGACGGAAGGTGCCCATGTACTGGTCTCATTTGACCGGATCGTGGCTCCGGTGACCATCGACACCCTCTCTGCCATGAGCAGGAGCGAGCCGATCCCCGGGCTGGCAAGCCCGAAGATGATCCTCGTTGTTCCAAAGAACACGGATCTCTCATCCGTTCCCCGTGAGATTGAGGTTCTCCCCATGCAGAGTTTTGCCTGGGAGGACAAAGAGCTGGTGTGGCTGAAACGACGTGCCCAGATGAGCGAGAAAGCCACGGCAGCAAAGAGTTCCTAGGAACCGATTCAGAGACCTTCCTTTATTCTTTTTTCGAGATTTTCACCGTGAGAACCCAGCCAGTAGATCTTTTTACAGCTCCGGCACCAGTAAAACCGAAGATCGCTCCGGTTCCGGGGAGCGTAGTCTGCTCCCGCAATCTCTTCCTCTGTTGCCGGCCGGAGCATCCTGTTACAGAGTGAACAGCGGGTCAGGCGGAGCTCAGGGACGATCAGCCCCCGGCGTGTCAGTTCGCGGATCTGGGCGATCACATCATCTCCGGTCACCAGCACGGCCCGCTCTCCGCCCCGTTCCACAAGGTTCCGGTCCCGGGTCAGGAGGATCCGGCCGGTCCGGGTGGCCAGATCGAGGAGGAGCGTGTCCTCCCTCCGGTTCCCTTCCCGCAGGCTGTTGGCCGAGAGAGAGTCATAGCCCATGAACCTGAGGTAGCGGCAGAGTGTTCCAAGCATCCGGTCGACGATGAACGCCGGTCTCTCCCGTGAGCGGTCAGACATGGTCTACGAACGCTATCTCTGCCCCGCACGCAGTGCAGCGGTGGCCGGAAAGGTTCCTGATGATGCCGGAAAACCCACGGCGCTCGATGATGAGTGTGCCGCACACCGGGCAGAAGGTGCTCTCGTACCGGTGCATGAAGACGTTACCAATATACGGGTACTGCAGTCCTCGATCCTTTGCCTGCCGGTAGATCCGCTCAAGGGTGGCAACCGGTGTCGTTTCCCGGTCCTGCATCCGGTAATCGGGATGGAACCGGGTGAAGTGGACCGGCGTCTCCGGCCCGAGGTTCTCCACGATCCAGCCGATGAGCGCACCGGTCTCTTCCTCTGAATCATTCAGCCCGGGAATGACGAGGTTAACCACTTCGACATGCATCCCGAGCTCCCTGGCAAGGATGGTCGAATCGAGCACCGGCTGGAGCTTTGCGCCACAGACCTTCCTGTAAAAATCCTCGGTGAACGCCTTGATGTCCACCCGGAATGCATCCAGAACAGGGGCAATCTCCCGCAGCGCCTCCTCGGTGATGTAGCCGTTGGTCACGTATACGGTGCCAAGCCCCCGCTGCTTTGCCAGCGTTCCCATGTCAAGCGCGTATTCGTGCCAGATGGTGGGTTCATTGTAGGTCCAGGAAATGCTGGCACAATCCCTCGCTTCCGCCCGTCGGACGCCCTCCTCAGGTGAGATCTCGCGCAGAGATATATCGGTGATATCGGCCCGCGAGATCTGCCAGTTCTGGCAGTGTTCACACCGGAAGTTGCAGCCGACACTCCCCAGTGAGTAGGAGAGCGTGCCGGGGAGAAAGTGATAGAGCGGTTTCTTCTCGATGGGGTCGACTGCCTCGGAGCTCACCTTTCCATAGGTCATGGCGTACAGGGTCCCCTCCCGGTTCTCCCGGACTCCGCAGATACCGTGCTTCCCCTCCCTGATCGTGCACCGGTGATTGCAGAGCGAGCAGACTACTTCCCCTTCCTCGCCGTGGCGATACTGCCGTGCCTCATGCCACTGCTCCATGAGGAGGGATGAGGGATAACCCTCATAAACGTGCCGGTAGCGACCGGGTCACTCCCGCGGCCGGGCATCGGATGTGGGATCCTCGTCCACTTCCACCACGAGAGCGCCGGAATACCCGCACTGTTTGCACCGGTAGAGCTCCCCCATGCAGCCACCAACAACCCTGAATATCTCCCTGCTCCCGCAGACCGGACAACGGATCATGGTCAACAGGTATATGTAGCGTATAATGAAACATTGGGTGGATGAAGAAGGTCGTCCTCTCACTTGGCGGGTCCATACTCTTTCCCACCCTTGAGGAGAACCGGGTTTCCGCCTACGCCGGTGTTCTTTCCAGGATCTCCCGCCAGATGAGACTGTTCGTGGTTGTTGGCGGGGGGGGTGAGGCCCGGCGCTACATTTCCGTTGCCCGGGAGATCGGGCTCGATGAAGCCCTGGCAGACGAGATCGGGATCCTGGTCACCCGGCTGAACGCCACCCTGCTTGCCGGGGCACTCGGTGATGCCGCCGTTCCGGTTGTCGCCGAAAACCAGACCGATGCATACGCCGCTGCCGGTTCCGGGAAGATCGTGGTGATGGGGGGGATCACCCCGGCACAAACGACCGATGCCGTTGCCGCGGTGCTCGCCGAACGGGTGGGCGCAGACCTGATGGTGAACCTGACCTCGGTTGACGGTATCTATACCGCTGACCCGAAGGCCGATCCCGCAGCCCGCCGGCTCGATCTCCTCTCCGCGGACCGGCTGCTGGAAATAGTCGGTTCCGCTTCCCTCTCTGCCGGTTCGAACACCGTCATCGATATGGTCGCCGCCAAGGTACTGAAGCGGAGCGGGATCCCCCTCCTGGTCATTGACGGCCGGAATCCGGAACGCCTCGAAGAAGCCCTGCTTGCCGGACGCTATTCCGGGAGCCTGGTCACGGACACCGGGCAAAAACCGGCCAGACTTCTCTGAACGCAACTCTTTTTTCCAGAACCGACCAACATTCTTTCTCATCTGCGGGGTAGTAGGGTAGCCTGGTCCATCCTAGAGCGTTTGGGACGCTTTGACGGCAGTTCGAATCTGCCCTACCCCATGTCTGCATGCACCGATCCAAAGCCCTGGCGATCTTCCGGACGCTCTCCGAACGATACGATGATACCCCCGGCCCACGGCACTTCATTCCCTTCTCATCGCCATTCCAGGCACTGATCGGGACCATGCTCTCGGCGCAGACCACCGACCGTGCAGTGAACGGCATCGTGGAAGATCTCTTCTCAGCGTACCCGACACCCGAAGCCCTCGCGGGGGCACCGGTGGGCGATCTCGAGGACCGGATCAGGAGCATCGGCCTCTACCGCACCAAGGCAAGAAACATCCGGGCGACAGCCCGGAAACTGGTGGAGGAGTATGACGGGGAGGTGCCCCGGACGATGGAAGAACTCATCACGCTCCCGGGTGTGGGAAGGAAGACGGCAAATATTGTTCTCTCCCATGCCTTCGGCATCGACACGGGAATCGCGGTCGATACCCATGTGGCGCGGGTCTCCCGCCGTATTGGTTTTACTGGTGAGATTAGCGCCGATGCGATCGAGCAGGACCTCATGGCCCTCTTTCCTGCTGCGTGCTGGGGAGATATCAACTACGTCCTGATCCGGCACGGACGGGCTATCTGCAGGGCCCGGAAGCCGCGATGTCCGGAGTGCCCGGTCCGTGAGGACTGCCAGTACTACCATGAGATGGTCCAGCCTGATTCATGATGACACGGTTTTCCTTCAGCCGATGAGCCAGAATGAGAAAAGGAATGCCACGTAGGCAAAAATCGCGGTCAGGGGGATAGTGAGGATCCATGCGGCGACGATCCTCCTGACGACCCCCCACTGGACAGCGGAGTAGCCCCGTGAGGCCCCGACACCCATGATTGACCCGCTGATGG
>Ga0209269_1000749_pt1 | contig 24074 bp, 24 predicted proteins | sample MTBAKMMethaMetaG_FD_187455 | JGI IMG/M metagenome (GOLD analysis project Ga0209269, IMG submission 187455) | Enrichment culture microbial communities from Arthur Kill intertidal strait, New Jersey, USA, that are MTBE-degrading - MTBE-AKM (Arthur... | ecosystem: Environmental > Aquatic > Marine >... | reverse complement strand
CAAGAACGGGCCTCCTGGGCCCGCCTTGCGGGCTCGGATGACGCCGAACCCACCCGCAGCCCGCTCTCTACCACTCCCCTCGGCAACTGCGCTCCTCTCAAGCCGGCCTTCTTCCGCAGCCTGCTAGACGACTCCCGAGGCCGCTCGAGGCGCGCAAGTCGTCACCCGTCGCAGGCATGGGGATCCGAGGCCAATCCTGACGCAGCGGGCCAGCATTGCCATCGCGGTACGCCAGTGATTGCAGGATTGCCACTGCGTGCTGGAAGACGTCGCGCTCGGTAGACGCCAGGCTCTTCGCCATCGCGGACGCGCGTGGAGAGAGATTGGGGAAGACCGCCTCAGCACCCACGTAAAGTGGAAAGAAGCTCGAGCAACCGGCGCCGAAGCTATCGGCGAGTAGCTGAGTCACATACCCACGGTCGAAGTGTGCCATGGTCTGCCGCTGCCTCGCTTCGAGCCACAGGTTGCCTGGCCGCACCTGGGGGAAGTACTTGCTGCGCTTCTCATGCAGGAGCTTGGTCTCCGGCTCCCAGTAGATCCAGCGGTTGTCGAACGGTCGGTAGGCGTACGGCACGACGTGATCCGAAAGGAAGCCTCGCTCAACCAGAGTGCGGCGAGTCTTCACCCCCTCGAAGCGACTCGCATCAGCCATGGCTGACGGCATTTCGGCCTCGATCACGGAGTCGGATATGGACGGGTCGAAGTACCTCATCATGCGATCGACAAGCACATCCCTGTCGATGTCGACGACGAAGTCGTCGCGGGACGTGAGCAGCCCCGGATAGGATTTCGGGAGTATCTCCGTGAGCCGAGGCCACGTGAGGTACTCGGATCCTGCCGAGGAGGTGACGAAGGGAAGGCCGACGGCGAGCTGCGGCTTGATCGGCTCATAAGCGCTTAGAGAGCCTCCGGCTGCAGCCTCGAGTAGCGATCGTTTCTTCTCCGTCCCCCAGAACTCCCTGACCAGCACATTCTCGACGCGGTCGTGCGGACTGGTTCGGGCGAGGAGTGCGACGGCAGTTCCGACCTGGATTCCTTCGCGATTCTTCTCGGTGGAGAACACGCTCGGATCTGGCAGGCTCGCCGGCGTGAGCTTCCCGGTCTTGTACCTGTCTCCGTTCAGGCTGTCGATCCAAATGCGGTCGAAGACATCCAAGAAGCGCTCACGCATGCCCGTAAAGGAGAGTCCATCGAGCCAGGTGTAGTTGCTGATGAAGCACACGACACCACGACCTTCTACACCCTCTGTGATTCGCCGCTCGGCCATCCGGAAGAAGCGCACGTAGAGGTCGTTCAGGCCACGCCCCTGTGGCGGAGCAACGCGCTTCGCAATCCGATAGGCCTCAACGAGGTCGCGCTCTTCGTCGATCGCTGCCCCTGTGTAGATGTTGTACGGCGGGTTCCCAAGGATGACCAGGATGGGTGCGTGCTGCTTCACCGCCTCGGCCTTGTCGCGCTCCTCCTCCATCTCGGTGAAGAGGAGGTGCTGCTTGGGCTCGGTGGGCGGCTCCCAGCCGGTGAGCGCGTTGGTGAGGTAGACGCCAGCGCGCTCGCCATCGGTGTCCGAGAGCGGCGCCCCGAGGCGATGGAGGAGCATGCCGATCTGCAGGTGGCTGATCACGAACGGCGCCGGCAGGATCTCGAAGCCGTACACGCGACCCTTGGCCGCCTCTTTCAGGTCATGGGCGAGGAGGGCATCGTCGCCACGCTCGCGCAAAGTGCGCGCTATGCGGTCCAGCACCTCGACGAGGTAGGCGCCGGTGCCGCAGCAGGGATCGAGGACGACGACGCGCGGGTCGGCGAGGCCATCAGCGATGTCCAGCTCAGAGCGCAGCACCTGATCAACGCGCTCGACCATGTAGGTGACGATCTCCGGCGGCGTGTACCAGACGCCGAGCTCCTTGCGCAGCTCGGGGTCGAACGCCTCGAGGAAGGGCTCGTAGAAGTACTGCACGGCGTGGTGCTGCTCGAAGTTGGCGAAGAAGCTCGCGCGGTCGACGCGGTTCAGCGCCTCTCCGGCCCAGTCGAGCACCTCGTCGAGGTGCAGGGCGCCAAGCTGCGCCGGGTTCGCAAAGTCGTAGAAGAGCTTCTGCAGGATGGGGATGTGCAGGAAGCGCGCCGCGGAGCGCCAGTCGAAGCGCGTCGCCGCGTCACCGTGCTCGTGGTGCTCGGCCCAGAAGACCCAGGCGGCGAAGAGGCCATAGAAGAGCGTCTGGACGAGGGTGCTGCGAAAGAAGTGCTCGCCCTTCTCGCCGGTGAACTCCATGCCGAGCGCCTCCTCGAGAGCGGCGCGCGTGGTCGCGAGCGCGGGCAGGTCGTGCTCCTCGGTGCGGGCCCGGGCCTCGCGCGCATACGAGGCGAGGAACCAGGCAAGGTCCTGCGGTGAGGCGATCTGCGACTGGCGCAGCAGGCAACGCTTCAGGAACTCGGAGAGGCGTTCACCGTGCTCGGCTGCCGCCTTGCGCGGCATCGTGGCCAGCGTCCAGAAGCCGAGCTCGGTCTCGGCGATCGAGTAGCTCTCGAGAAGGCGCACCTGTCCGTCGGCGTCGTAGCCGACGAGCACGAACTCGCGGTACGTGGTGACCAGCACCTGACGGTACTTCTCGAGGTAGCGGCGCACCTGACCGCTCTCGGCGACCACGCGCACGTCGGCCTCGACCGGCTTGACCTCGAGGGCGCCGCGCGCGGGGAGCTGGCCGGCGAGCGGCTCGGCGGCGCCCTTCTGGAACTGGCTGGCGATGAAGAAGCCGCCATCGGGGATGCCGGCGCCGCGATTGGCGGGGTTGATCACGCAGCGCACCTTAGGTTTCAGGTGGCGGCCGACCTCGTTCAGGAGGCTGGCGAGAGGGCCGTAGCCCGAGGTCTCAGGCACCGCCCCGGCGAGGCGGTTGGCGGAGAGCTCGGCAAGGTAGGCTTCGAGGGCGTCCACGGCTTGCCTATTCTAGTCGGAGGGGTGGACGCCTTCGAGGGCGACTGCAGACAAAGGAGCGCACGGCCATGGACGTTGAGCGTCAGACCCACTCGATGCGGGAGACAGCGAAGCCCATAGCATCTGGGCTCGACTCCATGAAAGCCCCGATCACCCCCGCTCAGGTGCGGTACATCAAGCTGGGACGCGGTGGCTCCTGGGAGAAGGAGTGCCGCGAGAAGGGCATCATTCGCATGGGCTTCGATAGTGGTTGTCGGGAGAGATTCTCGCTGTGCACATCGAGATCATGGAACGAGTTGACGCAGTCGTTCCAGTCGGCGGGCAAGCAGCAGGCGGTTTCGCAACGCTACTGCAACGAGCTGCGGTTCTTCTTCGAGGATGACGGCACGACGCTCTGGACCACCTTCATGGCCGGCCGCTTGTACTGGGGGGCGCTGACCGGAGAGGCCGCGCGACCGCATCCTGACGGCGACGGCGTGTTCCGAGAAGTGAAGGGTGGCTGGTGCAGCACGGACATCAGTGGCGATCCACTCACCAAGGACAACCTGTCGGGCGCGCTCACGAGACTGGCGATGTTCCGTGGCACCTCTTGCGAGGTCAAGGTCGCCCCGTACGTCATCCGCCGCATCAATGGCGAGAATGGTCCCGAGGTCAAGCGTGCAATCGTTGCCTCGAGTGAGCTTCGTGCAGCTATCCTCGGACTGATGCGCATGCTCACGCCGCAGGACTTCGAACTGCTGGTCGATCTGATCTTCACGACGAGTGGCTGGCGGCGAGTCGGCACCGTCGGAAAGACGCAAGAGACTGTCGACTTCGATCTGGTTCTGCCCAGCACTGGCCAACGAGCCTTCGTACAAGTGAAGTCGAGAACCTCGGCCTCACAGCTGGCGGAGTATGTTGCCAAGCTGGAGGAGCGCCTCGAGGACTACGACCGCATGTTCTTCGTCCACCATTCGGGGAGTCCCGGGCGAGTCGAACACAGTCACGTGACGCTGCTGGGTCCAATCGAGCTGGCAGCGATGACGCTTGAGGCAGGTCTGACGGACTGGCTGATCAGGAAGGTCTCCTGAGTCTCAGCGCAATCGGCCGTCCATCAGGAAGGGACGGCTCACAGGTCTACACGTTCTGCGGCTAGCCAGAAACGCGCGGCTGTGCAGCAGCTTCGCCCCCGCCGCCGACCAGATGCCGACGCGGCCCCTGTCTGCCGACAGCAGCCAGCAGCGGCAAGAGCAGAAGGCTCCGTTCCCTGGCGGAATCGCAGGAACGACCTGCATGACTGGCACGGGCCGGGGCGACACCCATCACCCGCAGTGATGCCGTGCTGATGGTAGTGTACGTGCGAGGATCAGCCTTGGTCGCACCGCTCTTCTACAGGATGACGACACCCGACGCAGAAGTGTCGTCACGTCCGCACGCCTAGGTGCCGCGAACCAGGACATGGGAGGCGTTGTGTTCAAGACCGAGGAGTCCATGATGGACCCGGTCGCCAGCTTCGCGGCCACTCGTTGGGGACCGGAGAGCGGCACATGGGTGGTGCTGCGCGAGCCGCAGACCGAGACGTCCATCCCCGACATCGTGGTGGCGAGAGTGGATGTGGACGCGCTCCAGCAGCGCTCCAACAATGGCCATCTTCGGCCCCTCAACCGATCGGAACTGCTGGTCCTTCGTGCGCTTACCAGAACACGACCCGCGACTTTGGCCAAGGTTGCCCACGACAGTCATCTCGCCAAGGACAGCGCCGCGCGGGTGTTGCGGAAGCTCAGCCGCGAAGACCGCGTGACACACACGCGATCGGGCTCTTGGACGCGCACATCGACGATGCCGCAGATTGTGACCCATGCGGTGTCTCTCGAGGTCAAACGGTGCGATTGGAGGAGAGCTCTGTTCCAGGCTCGCAGCTACCGGTCGTTCGCAAACGAGGCCTACGTCGTGTTCGACGCCGCCTTTGAGCAGAGATTCCTCCGGCACTGCGACATATACCGGCAGTACGGCGTGGGCCTCATGTCGATTGACGCTCTGGCCCTGGAAGTTGTTGACCTGCTCGCGGCTTCGAAGCGGCGCCCGCGCGACCCTCTCGCAGCCTCACTGTTCGGTGAGAAGGCTCTCGGGGCCCTCCTGGGCCTTGAATCTAGGTCAACGCCGCAGACCAGGCTTCCAAGTGCTTCGGCTCTGAGCGAGCATCAAGGAGTCGTCCAGCAGATTGGAGCTCTTCTCGGAGGGTTGCGGCCGCGTCTAGTCGCCTGCGCAGGGCTGTGATTCGCTCGTTGGGATCCTCGGGCATGTCGTTGGCCATGCGAGCGAGTGAGTACAGGAAGTGCTGACCCGCCTCGTTGAAGTCCCAAACGCCACCCGGCTCCAACAGGCTCCTGCAAAACACGCAGTCACACCGATGGTATCCGGACAGGCCCTGAAGCTCCGACAGATCGTCGCGCAAGACGAACGTGAGAAGCTCGGGAACGAAATACCAGGGAAGACGAACGCCAGATCCGCCCCTCTGCGGTTCACAGCAGGACTGCAGCGAGGCCGGGATCCCCGCACCGAAGCCGTGCGCCCCGAACGCCGACATGGCGTATCCGAGCAACCCGCTCTGTGGCAGCAGAACGCCTCGATCGTTCTCGCGAAGCGCCGATACGACGTGACGCAGCCCAGCAAGAACACGCACATCTCGGGGCTGCGAGTAAGCGGGGTTTCCGGACTGGTGAACGCGCAAGTAGAAGTCCCCTTCGGGAAACTCCACTAGCGCGTTCAGGTAGTCACTCCTGGCCCTACTGTCGGCCAGGACACTCGCCGCAACGGAGGCGCCGAGCAGGACACGCCGGCCTTGGGCCAGCGGGCTGGAGACGCCATGCTCTGCGAAACTGAGCGTGGCCTGCAGATTGCGAGTGCCCCCGTCGAAGCCGTGAGCGAGCCAAGGAGTCACGAGTGTCTCCGCCCCTACCTCGAGCTGCGCCGACAGAACAGCGCTCGTGAACGGGGCTGGCCTAGAGGCAGGGTCGGGGACTTGCATGTACTTCCATTTCTCTCGCTGGCCGCCGCGCTGACCCTCCTCCCATGAGAAGACATGTGTCATAGGGTCCGCGAGCGACGGCTCGGCATGCTGCGCAAACTCGGCGAAGTAGTCTGCCGCGGTGGCCGGGATGAAGGCGGGGATGGGCAAGGCCGCTCCAGCCGCAAAGCCAGCGTTGTGCAGCTCATTCAACACAGACCTGGTCGGTTCCAGGCCCACGTTGGCTCCGTGAAGCACAATCAGGTAGGGCCGCTCAGGCGTCATTGAGATCCTCCAGAGCCCGACGGACCGTGAGTCGTGCGTAGGCATCGTAGGAAAGCAGGCGCATGATCACGGCCGCGGTCGCGCCATCGAACAGTTGCGACACCGACCGGGGGTCTCGCGGCGGACCATCCGCCATCCGCCGGAGCAGCAGATCAACAGTCGGGTGATTATCGGCATCGTAAGGGTGATGTCCTGTGCATCCGTGATACACGACCGCGCCGACGGAGTACATGTCACTCCGTCTTCCTGCAGGTTGCCCGCGGAGCTGCTCTGGCGACATGTACAAGGGAGTGCCGACTCGCTGCGGGTACACGGTGTGTCCGGACATGTCGAGCACGCGGGCAAGACCGAAGTCGAGTAGCACCGGATTGCCCCAATCTCCCCCGCGCAGCATCACATTACGTGCGCTGATATCGCGGTGAAAGATCCCTGCGTCGTGAATCGCAACCACGCCGGCAAGTAATCCGCAGAGCATCTTCCGAACGTGCTCTGAAGAAGTGGGCACTTCTCCCGCGGCGATCTTGTCTGAGACCGTCTCCCCCGGCACGAACTCACAGAGAAGATAGGGGTAGGACTCGCCTGCCGCCTCCAGCAGACCGGACCCGATGAACCCCATGACGCCGGGATGTGAAACGCGGCGAAGAGCCTCAACCTCTCGCGCCAGAACCCAGTCAGGCAGTCCAGCAAAGTGGATGACTTTGATGGCAAACTCGGCACCGCCCTTCTCGACTCTGTACGTCTCGCCGTACGAGCCGATGCCCCGAAACTCGTGCGCATCGAACGGACCCAGAGCGTTGTCAACAGCTGCGAAACCTATCAGGGGTTCCTCGGCCACAGCGCAAGCCTATCCCCATAGTGCGCCATTGGCGAGGACGGTTGGTGGATGGAACCGCCCTGGGATGGAGGCGTTCTTGGCCTCGTCCACGCCGAGCCCCATCATGCGCCATGATGGGATGCTGGCCTCCGTGGTAACCGTGATCTGGCAGTCGATTCCGGGGTCCCGCGACAGCCCATGTCACGCGAACCCCCGACTAGCCCAAGACTGCTGCTCAGGGCGCTGCGTCCGACGCATGTCCGCCGCCCCGGAGACCGCCTCCGGTTCTCACGCCGGCACGGACCCGCTGCAGAGTGAGGCCAACTGAAACCAGGCACAGTCGCGGGAAGTCAGTCAGCACCAACGGTTGAGGATCGCGGCGCTCGCGCCCTGCGACAACCCTAGCTCAGCCAACCAGCACGCCTGCAACACACTCTTGAGCCGCTGCTCCATCTCGAAGTAGTCACCTCGGAGCGTCACGCCCCTCCCGAGGCCACCATGGCTCAGCTCGTCTCGAGCCAGCTTCACCCTCCGACCGAACCGTTTCGCCTCCTTGACGCTCATCTTCACTCCTCGACTCCGTGCGAGCTCAGTCAGGTCAAGGAGGCGCCGCATCAGCGTCGGTTCGTTGCTGTGATCCCCCAACTTCGCTTTCAGCCACTTCAGCTGGTCAGGGTCGTCAATCGAAGCGTAGATGGCCGCCAGACGATCAGCGTGCACGGATTCGTCCTCGCCGGTGCACCCAGCGAAGCGGATGCGATGGTATCCCTCCGCAGCCTGCACCAGATTCAGGAACCGTGACTCTACGTACATGAACGGCGCGAAGACCGTGGAGAAGTACAGGTTGAGCGGAAGGCGCAGCTCCTGATGCGCGTCCAGCCAGCGTGGGAGCATGCTCTCCAGGGCCGCGTCATCAGACAACGTGAACCGTTCGAAGCCGGATTGCGCGCCTGACGAGCCAGTCAGCGGCCGCCCGCGGAGGACTTCGACGAATGGCGGCGGCGTGGCGGTGCGACCGTCGTCACTGAGGCGCGCTTTCGGGAACTCGGACTCGAGTACGGTGAGCCGCGAGACGTGGCAGGCTCGCCCCAGCGCCAGAGATACGAGAGTCGCCGCAGGCCAGTGGTAGTCGCGATCCCACTGCTCGATGGTGCGAGGCACCGGACTGTGGAAATCCAGTCGGGCTCGGGTCTCCAAGGTCGCCAACATCGGAGACCACGACTCACCAGCGTCAACCCTGAAAGCGATGTCAACATCTGCGTGCCGCATGCGGATGATGCGCGCCGGCTCGACTTCTATGGTCTCCCTCATTCCATCCGTAGGGGTCGAGAGCACGCCGAAGGGCCGATAGGACGCGAATTCCGCCAGGCCGGTGATCTCGACTGACGACAGGCGGAATCGTGTCTCTGGGTCAGCTCGTGCCCGGCCACCCAACAGGACGACCCCAGCCTTGAGTTCCTGAGCGTCGTAGGACCCGTAGAGGGCGCTCCACCCAGGCGTGTGGGAAGTGCACAGGCAATCCAAGAGAGTCACGGGTTGACCGTCACTGGTTCGCCCGCGGATGACCAGCTTCTCGCCAAGCTCATCGACCAGGCGTCCCGCTAGACGGAGCTTCATGTCTTCGGGAGTGGTCGACAGCGTTCCGAACACCCGTCGATTCGGGCGATTGGGTGCCCACCACTTGCCGAGGTACGTGCGTCCGTCAGCGCCGCCCACCTGGCTCCTTCCAGTCTGCAGTCAGCGTATCACCAGGCGGAGCACGGGAAGCGGCGCAGGCATCCTCGTGAGCCTCGTACCGCCCCTTCTGCATCACGCAAGGGGCAGCGGAGGCCTTCCGGTTCGACTCCTGACTCGTCGCTGCCTGGCCAGTAGCGACGCCTGCACAGGTCACGCGATTCTGTCTGGCGCGTGGAACTGCTGCACGTCGTGTCTAGTGCCGACGCGACGCTGACGCAGCTCCACAACGGCTCGGTTTCAGGTCAACTTATCGGCTAGGGATGATCGCAGCCCGCCGCACTCGGTCGTGGGTGGCCCTACTTCGGTCGCGGCCTTGTATGCTCTGGCGGATGGGTCGCTGCTGAAATGCGGCCGATAACCGAGCCCTGACCTGTCCGCCACCACAACGTAAGCCACGCCACCCGAGTGAGGTCGAGTCGTGTTCGAGGCAATCTGCATCGCTCGCCAGACCCAGGATGACGCGGAGGCAACGATCGATGCCGGTCTGCTGGCCGAGGCACTCCTCTTCTACCAGAAGGTGACAGTATTCGGTCATAGCGAGGTGCTCAGGCAGCTCATCCGGATCTGCGGAGTGGACGCCCTGACCACCCTGGTCGACGAGGGACACCTCGCATTCGTCTACGACCCCGTCTTGGGCGGTGTTGCGACGGAGAACGCGACCACTGCCTTCGAACGGCACACGCTCGTGAACGTCGAGCCGGAGCACTCCTCCCTGCAAGATGTAGCTCCGAGCCTCTTTCTGGCAGCGACTGGCAAGCCGGGGAGGTCCAGGCGGCTGGCGAGACGATTCATCGAGCACTCCTCAGAGCCGCCCCATGATCGCAGAATCCTTGACGCCGCTCGCAGCGATCTTGAAGACGCCCACTACGTTCAGGAGTGCGCAAAGAGCATCCTTCTGGGCCTTGCTCCGGAATACGAACAGCCCCTCCCAATCGAGTTCTCGCTCCGCGAGCACGGGGGGTACATCCACGTGAGCACCAACATCGACTTCGCAGCCGCCAACGAGGTCTACCACCGTAGGGTGCCGCCCTCCCGCTCCTCCCTGTCGCCGGCTCAGCTCCTCGTCATGATTCTCGAGGCACGGGAGCACATTTCCCTTGCTGCCTCCCAGGATGCCGAGCTTCTTGTCAGCCCCACACGCTCAAAGCTCGTCCGTCTCAGGATGGACTGCCTCATTGACAGAGTGAGCTCGTCGCACGAACAGCTGGCGCACTTCCAGGACCTTGTGTTTTCCGATGCTCGCGCAGTGCGCGAAGTCGTATCCAGCGGTCAGCGCTCGATCGCCGACCTCCTTCCTCTCCTTGACAACGCTCGTCGCTGGAAGAAGTGGCTCTCGACACGCCCCCCGGACAGTGACCTCCTGCGGGAATACTGGTCAGCGACCTTCTCCAAGTCGTGGCTGGATCGTCTCCCGACGAAGATTGCGAGGTGGACACTCTTCACAGGCGCCGGCGTCGCCTTCGACCTCGCAGGAGGCGGCGGGCTCGGGACAGCGCTGGGAATCGCCGCCAGCGCGGCCGATGCCACCATCGTTCAGAAGGTCGTGTCAGGCTGGAAGCCTCACCAATTCGTGGAGGAATCCATGCGCAAGCTCATTGCGCCGGAATAGGTCGGGGGGTCCGTCCAAGGAGGGCTCGAAGTCAACGGCCGTCGCTGCCCGACGTCGCATGTGCCTGAGGGCGACGCTCCCGGCGCACAGGTCTCCCGTTCATGTGTGCGGCAACAAGTACCTGCACAGGGCCTCATCGCCGCCGTCCTGCCGACGCGAGTCACGGCCGACGCGGGCGGCCCACGCTCGCACGCCCTCCATCCGCTCGCGGTCGAGCTCGGCGACCCGCGCCCTGAGCGCCTCGTCGAAGGCGTCGACGAGCTCCCCTTCCCCATGCGCATCGCACCACTCGATCCAATGCTCGTCGGCGGCCGGGTCGTCCCAGCTCGCTCTGTCCTGCTCTTCGAGGTACTCCCGGTAGGCGGCGCCGAGTCGCGCCTGCAGGCGCTTGTGATCCTCGCTCGCTGCGAGCGGCTTCACGCGCTCGGCGAGGCGGGCGATGCGCGATGCCCTGCTCACCGCTTACGCTCCTGGGCGTCAAGGAGCGCCGCGACAGCCGCCTCGAGCTCGGAGAGGCGCTCCTCGCCGAGGTCGAGCAGTGAGTTGATCTCGCGCTGCACAGCGAGGCAGGTCTTGAGCTCGCTGCGTCCATAGGCGGCCGCATAGAGGCTGTCGAGGCGGGCGATCGCCGTGGCCAGCTTCTCGACGCGCTCGTAGTCGGCCGCCTTACGTACCTCGGCCCGGGCGCGGGCGATGTAGCGCTCGAGGGTGCGGTCGTTGACCGGTCCCCAGCTGCACTTCTCTGACACGTAGCGACGAATCTCGCGCAGGCGAAAGCCGGCAAGCACGAGTGGGTAGACGTCGCTCACGCGGCGCTCGATCTCGGCCTTGGAGGCCTTAGCCACGCTCGACCTCCGCCTGCCTGCCCGTGAACGCCTCCCAGCGCGCGACGGCGACGTCGCAGAAGGCGGGGCTCTGCTCGAGGGCATAGCAGGTCCTGCCCGTCTCTTCGGCGGCGATCAGCGCCGTGCCCGACCCCGAGAAGGGCTCGTAGATGAGCCCGCCGGGCTTCGTGTGGTAGCCGATCGGCCGCCTGGCCGTCTCGACCGGCTTCTGCGTCGGGTGGATGCCGCTGGCGCCGTCCTCGATCGCCGAGCCGATCTCCCAGACCGCCTTGGCGTCCGCGGGAGGCTTCACCTTCGGCATGCTCCCCTCGCGCCAGCCGTACATCATCGGCTCGTAGTCCCACATGAAGTGCGAGTAGGTGAGCACGCTCCTGCTCTTCTTCCAGATCAGCACCTGGTGCGGGAGCAGCCCCACATCGCGCCAGCTCTGCCAGATGACCTCGGTGCGCATGATCCCGAACCACTGGTAGATGGCGGCGTGCTCGCCGAGGGCGTGGTCGAGCGCCATCTTCAAGAACGCTACGTAGAACTCGACCGAGTGCTCGTGGTCGATGTAGGTGTCCCAGTGCTTGTCCTTGGTCTCGGCGCCGCCGTTGGCTTCGGAGGCGGGGTGCTGGCCGCCCTGGTAGTCGACGAGGTAGGGCGGGTCGGTCGCCATCAGCGTGGCCCTCTTCCCCGCCATGAGGCGCTGCACGTCATCCGAGTTCGTCGAGTCGCCGCAGAGGAGGCGGTGCTCACCGAGCAGGTAGAGGTCGCCGGGCTTGGTTACGGGCTCCTCGGGCAGCTCTGGCGCCTCATCCGGGTCGGTCAGCCCCTCGGTCGGAATCGCCAGGAACGCGGCCAGCTCGTCGGGCTCGAAGCCGGTGAGCGCGAGGTCGAACTCGAAGCTGGCCAGCTCGGAGAGCTCGAGCGGCAGCAGGTCGAGGTCCCAGCTCGTCTCCTGGGAAGAACGGTTGTCCATGAGGCGGTAGGCCTTGACCTGCTCGGGGGTGAGCCCGGCGGCGACGTGCACCGGTACCTGCTTGAGGCCGAGACGCTGCGCAGCCAACAGCCTGGTGTGCCCGGCGATGATCACGCCCTCCTCGTCGACCACCAGCGGCTGGCGCCAGCCGAACTCGGTGAGTGAAGCGGCGACCTTGGCGATCGCGCTCTCTGGGCAGATGCGCGCGTTACGGGCGTACGGCGTGGGTTTCTCGACCGGCCACCATTCGACCGTGAGCTTGTCGGTGGCAGTGGTCTTCATCGCGACCTCCTCGGTCTGATCTGAGCGGGGACTTGAGGCATCAATCTCGCCTTGGCGGCGGACCCTTCAGGATCCGGAAGACGAGGTTCTCCGGCCTCCCGCCGAGCTTGGCGACCGCGGCCTCGTACTGGCGCCGAACCGCGCGCGAGCGGCAGGCGATCAGGACCTTCTCGGTCCTCGAGGCGGCGGCAACAGTGGCGAACGCCTGCCAGCGCTCCGCCGGGACCTGCCGGTTCATCGCGCACCCCGAGCGAACTTCTCATCTCTAGGTAAGAGACCATGAGAAGTTCGCTCGCTGCCCGGGACAGCTCCCCTGTCTGCGCCCGGAGGGCGCGCAGACGGGAGCAGGCCAGTCTCTGCAGCTTGGGCCATGAGAAGCACGAACTTCTCATGGCAGGCAGGTATGGGAAGTTCGCAGCGCGGGCTCGTCATCCACGCGCTCCCCAGTAGCCGTATGCGCGAGATGAGGTCGAGCCTGCGCCCTTGGCGCGGCGCACCAGTCCCTCTCCGAGGAGGCCACTTGCCGGCTTGCCCGTGCTGGGATCGTTCTCGACGCCGAGAACGCGCTCGAGGGTGGACTTCGCCGTGGCCTCCCCGCAGGCGCTGCGCAGGGCCTCGATGCCCCAGGCCTCATCCTCGCGGCCCGGCAGCAGGTCGAGCACCGCGGCCCAAACGCGCGCGCGCTCCACGTCGACGTTGGTGCCGCGCACCTCCCAGACGCCGGCCTCATAGTCGAGGACGAGCTCCCTGGGAGTCTCCTCGAAGCGGCCTTCTGAGCAGAGGCGGCGGCGGTTCGCATGCCCGGCGCCGCCGACGCGCTTCAGCGCCAGGAGCTGATCGAAAGCCCCGGCGTAGGCCGAGGAGCCGCGGCCCGCATCGACGATGTCGGCGCCGGGGTTCTTGCGCTCGTGGCGCAGGGCGAGCACCGCAAGTCCCGCAGCGGCAGCCTCCTCGAGCGGCTGCATCACGGCGAGCGCCGCGCCGGCGTCGTTCTCGGCGTCGCCGTCGAGGCTGGCCCAGCGGCCCAGCGTGTCGACGATGAGCAGCTTGGCTCCGACTTCAAGGCAGTAGGCCGTCGCCTCGGAGATGATCGTCGACCAGTCGGATGACCAGACGCGCGAGCGCAGGAGGAGGTGGACGTCGGGGTTCTGCAGGACGCCTGTCCCGCGCGCGCTTGCTTTGAAGCTGCTCTTCGTCTGCTCGGTCAAGTACACGACCGGGCCCTTCGTGGTTGGACGCCCGAGGAACGGTCGGCCGCTGGCGACGGCGTCGGCGAGGCAGAGAGCCAGGGTGGTCTTGCCCGCCTTGGGCTGTCCGGTGAGCTGGGTCGTCGAGCCCTCGGCAATGTAGTCGGGCACGATCCAGGCGACTGGCTCGTCATCACTTTCGGTGAGTTCGGGGGCGGTGATGAAAGCTGCGCGCACCGGGCTGACCACAGCGCCCGCGACCGGTGTCGCCGCCAAGGCGGACACGAACTCGTCGAGCCCATGTCCGGCCGAGAGGTGATCGAAGGCGTCCTTGCCTTCGCTGGCTTCACCGACGCGCACGTTGGCGGCAACGCGGCGCAGCGATGCTGCCACCGTGGCGGCGTGCCGGCGCCCCGGTTCATCCTTGTCGGCGACGACGATGACGTCGGCGCCGACGAAGTGAGCATTGTACTCAGCCCGCCACTTGCCGGCTCCGCCCGAGTTGCAGGTGGCGACGCCGCCGGCGGCCACGATCGCCAGGGCGTCCTTCTCGCCCTCGGTGACGTAGATGGTCTGGCCGGCGGCGATGCCGTCGAGAAGCTCGGGCAGGCGAAAGAGCAGGCGGGGCGTGTTCTTCATGTTCCAGACCCAGCCGCCGCTGCCGTCGGGGCGGCGCTGGCGGAAGGTCTTGGGGGCGTAGCGCACGACCTGGAAGACGAGCTGCCCATCGGCGCTGCAGTAGTCGTAGGTCGCCTCGATGACAGGGGGACCCTCGTCCCGGGCAGAGTCAGTGACCGGCAGCCCGAGGCCGGCGAGCTTCTCCCTGACATCGACCCAGTCGCAGCCGGCCAGACAGCAGAAAGCAAGCCATCCGCCGTCGCCTTCCCAGAGGTGCAAGCTGGGGTCGTGATCGTCGTGGCAGGGACAGAGCGTCATGAAACCGCCGCGGCCATCGGCGCGCACACCGTGCAGGCCGGCCCCGGCAAGCGCCTGTTTGAGAAGCACTCGTTACTCCGGCTTCTCCGCCTCGAGGCCGATCATGGCGAGCAATTTCGCTGTCGGCACCAAGAGACGGGTTCGCACGCGCAGCACCGGGAGCGACCCCTCCCTGGCGGCGGCGTAGGCGGTCGACCTGCCGATTCCCAGCACCTCAGCGGCCTCGTCGACGCTGCACGTGCAGCGGCCCTTCAGGCGTTCGATGGTGGACTCTCTCTTCTCGCTCATGCGACCTGCGCCTCCGTAGTCGTCGACCTTGGCGTATCGGGTTCTCCCGTGCCTTCCGGGGCGAGACTACGGCTGTTCGCTTTTCCGGCGCGTGGCCAGCGAAGGAACAGCCGGTAATGGTGCCCTGGCGTGCCTGGGCATGCCTCGCGTCGCACTTGACTGTCCTGTGCCGTAAGGTTACGGTCAGTGCATGGATTGGCTGCATGAGAACGCGCTGGCGAGTGGCTCGATTCTCTGGCACTCCGAGAATGGGGAGCCTTGGATCGTGACCTTCGACTTCGCCGAGGTCGAGGGGCGCCTCGAGTGCGTCGGCATGCAGCTGCGCTCGTTCATCGAGGTGGAGCAGGAAGATGACTTCGGCTCCTATCGCGCGACCCTCCCTGGCGAGGTGACCCACGACGATCTCTTCGTGAGGACGACGCATGGACCAGCGCCGAGCCTGCTCGACGTTGAGGCAACCCGCGCCTGGGTGAAGGAGGTCGGGTATGGGCCAGTCAAGCCCAAGCATGCCGCCTGGCAGGACTCGGACGCAGTCGCGGCGATCCTCGGTGATCGCGAGAAGCGCTGGGCGCCGGAGAGCTCGCCCAGACCGCTCCGCAGCGCTGTTCTGCGCGGGCTTCCCCTGGGCGATCTCCTGACGCGAGTCCGGGAGGGGCTAGCCGCCACTTGGCGCAGCGGCATCATGGCGCCGCGAACTGCCGCGCGCCCGGGCCGAGTGCGCTACTTCGACGACCCTGACGAGCTGGGAGAGCCGCTCGAAGACCGCGAGCGGCTGAGTCCCGAGCGTGAGGACCTCGAGCAGCGCCTCTGGGAGGTACTCCAGGAGGTCAAGCGACAGGGCGGCTGGGATGACAACCTCATGAAGCAGCGCGATGAGCTCGGTGAGCTCTTCAGCGAACTGGAGAAGCGGGAGGGTCCGCAGCCCCCGCGGCTGCGAGAACCGCCGCCGAGCTTCCCACGGGCGCTCATCAATGCCGACGACTTCAAGCGCCTTACGCAGCAGGCAGCTGGCTCCTTCAGCACGCCTGGCCAGAAGGTGGGCCGGCCGGCCAAGTTCTCGCCAGCGATGCTCGAGGTCGTGGCCAGGACCTACCGGGAGGCCTACGCGAGCGGCAGCTCCTCACCCACCAAAGACGTAGCCGAGAAGCTGGGACTCACCCGGTCCCAGGCAGCGAAACTGATCATGCGCTGCCGCGACCCGCGCGTGGGGCTGCTCGGGCCGACCCGTCCCCGCGAGGCAGGCGGTATTCAGGGGCAACCGACGGATGGACCTCCGCCGACTGATGAGGATCAGTGAGAGGCCACGTCCGTCACCGAGGCGACGAGCGTGCCGGCTCCTGGGAGTACATCGTCGACGTCGGCCTCGCAGCCGCGCAGCGCTGCAAGGAGTGCAGCAAGCGCCTCTGGGTCGAGCGGCGCCCGCTGAAGGAGTGCCCGAAGTGTGACGGCGAGCTCATTGAGACTGAGGAACGTCGCCGCGAGACAAAGGCCGGCTTCGCCACGCAGAAGGAGTGCGTCGCGGCGATGAACAAGCTCCTCGTCAAGGTCGAGGAGCAGACCTACGTGGCGCCGACGAAGGCCAGCGTGCGCGAGTACCTGACGAAGGAGTGGCTGCCGGCGGTCAAAGCGACGATCCGCCCCAGCACCTACAACTCCTACCTGCAGCACGTCGAGTGCCACATCGTGCCGCACATCGGCACGCTGAAGCTGGCGAAGCTCACCGGCAGTCGGGTCAACGCCCTCTACGCAGAGCTCGCCGAGAAGGGGAGGAAAGACGGCGAGAGCGGCCTCTCCCCCATGACCATCCACCACGTGCACGCTTGCCTGCACAAGGCCTGTAAGGACGCGGTGCGTTGGGGCCGCTTGCCGAAGAACCCACTGGACGCAGCCGACCCGCCGCGCCAGAAGGGCGACGGCACGAAAGAGATGAGGACCTGGGACAGGAAGCAGCTCAAGGAGTTCCTTGAAGCGGTCGCCGACGATCGTCTCTCCGCCCTCTGGTACACGATCGCCTTCACGGGCATGCGCCGCGGCGAGGCCATTGGGCTGCGCTGGTGCGACGTCGACCTCGAGAAGGCGAGGCTCTCGGTGCGCAGAGCGCTCATCCCAATCAAGGGCGCCGTGGTGGTCAGCGAGCCGAAGACGGCCAAGGGGCGCCGCGTGATCGCGCTCGACCCTTCCACGATCGAGGTGCTCAAGTCTCAGGCGGCGCGACAGCTCGACGAGCAGGACGATTGGGACAAGGCCTGGATCGAGTCAGGGCTTGTGTTCACGGCCGAGAACGGCGGACCCCTCGACCCCGACACGATCTCGCGCTACTGGCGCCAGGCGGTGAAGAAATCGATGCTGCCGCGAATCCGCCTGCACGACCTGCGGCACACCCATGCCACGCTTGCCCTTCAAGCCGGCATCCATCCCAAGGTCGTCTCAGAGCGCCTCGGGCACGCCACCGTCTCGATCACCCTCGATACCTACTCGCACGCCATCCCGGCGATGCAGGAGGAGGCGGCGGCGCTGATCGCGGGGCTGGTGTTCGCCACATAGGACAGGGATTGGCGTAGTCTGACAATACCGGGCTCGCCCCGACTCGATGCTTGTCAGGGACCCTCAAGTGGTCAGGGCGGCCTTGGACACCAGAACAGCGGGAGCGCCCCATGCCTGCAGCAAAAGGTCACATCGAGACTCATGATGACTTTCGGCCTGCGCTCGAGTCATACGTCCGCGCGGCTCTTGACCTCATCGCAGATCGCGGCGCCAACTCACCCAACGAAGCGGTCGAGACCATGCCCGAGAGCATCGAGTGGACCGCACCCACGGGGCAGCGGTGGGTGAGGAGGCGACGGCGCTTCGCCCGCGAGGCAGAACTCCACGCGCTGCCCGAATACGCCGCCCTTGCCCAGGCGATCGAGTCTGACCCAGAGCTCCGAAGCGTGGTCGACCACCATCTCGCTGCAGGTGGCACCTCGATGTTCATCGACCCGACAGAGGTTGCTGACGACCCCGTGCGACAGGTTCTTGAACGTGGGGAGTCACCTGAATCCGGAGACTCAGAAATCGCTGCGGCGTGCGCGTATCAGACGGCGCGCCTACGTTCCTCGACGGTCGACATCACCCTCTTGGCAGTCCTGCACGGCGTGGAGTTCGCTGTCACGCCGCTCCGCTTGTCCGAAGACGTTGCCCTCGACGCTCTCTCGCACGAGGAACTCCGCTTCTGCGAACATCAGGGGCTCAGCGGGCGCAGGAGCGCGCCCCGCTACGGCATTCGCTTCCGCCGCGCCTTGACGCGAGCGATTGGCGACGAGGAAGTAGTCCACGAGACCTCGGAGGAGGCTCGGGCCTTTCAGGCTGAGGGCCATGCTGAGATTGCGAAGGTTCTCGAAGCGCTACGTCTCTTTCAAGCAGGCGACTTCGCGTCTCCGGGAGTCTTCCACTACTCGTGGCTTCAGGAGTTCCCCAGCTTCTCGATTGCGTTCGACCAGCGCAGCCGCTTCCTTGGAGGCTATCGACTCGAAGCATCCCAGATCGAGCCGTTTCGGCACTTCCTCGATGAGTATCGGCAGTTGCCAGTCAAGAACCCCATCGGTCTCGCTCTCCGACGCTTCGCACTCGCGGGCGAGGCGCCGCGCCCGGATGATCGTCTGGTTGACTTGGTCACATCCGCCGAGGCGCTGTTCTTGGGCGGCGAGAGGGCCGAGTTGAAGCTGCGCCTGGCACTGCGGTTCGCGATGTACTGCGAAGCCGCGGGGTCACGTGAACATCTCTTCGTCCTCATGAAGGATGGCTATGACGCTCGAAGCGCGCTCGTGCACGGCGCAAGTACGGCATATCAGCTGCGCGTCCGATCCGCTAAGGGCGAGCAGGTCTACTTCGACACCTTCGTGGCGGAACTAGATGGCCTCCTGCGAGGGTGCTTCGCGAAGGCCATTCGCGAGGTGGCCGAAGCGAACTGGCCGCCCCGGTGGGAGGAGGAGCTCCTCGAAGCCTGGGACAGGAGCCGCGAAGAGACCTGAAGCCCGGACGGCAGCCGCTCTCTTGCCGCTGGATACCAACGAATGCCGCCCGATGTCACGGAGTCTCGTCCGGTCATGAAAATGGTCCGGGAGGCCTTCGCGCCCGGCGGCCCCGGCTGTAGGCTGGGCCTGCCGGGCCAGGGGTGGGCGCGTCAGCTTGATCCGCTTGTTAGGCACGTGCCTCACACAACCCTTCCGCCGACAGGATAGCGCGGCACGCCTCGGGTCCGTCGGCGAGGTGGGCGCGCATGCCGAGAGCAAGAGCGGCGTCGACGCAGGCCAGGGAGTCGTCGAAGTACCAGGTCTCGCGCGGCGAGGAGCCCAGCCGGTCGAGCACCAGTTCGAAGACGTCGCGGTCGGGCTTGATGCGGCCGAGCAGGTGCGACGAAAAGGCGGTGTTGAACTCCCCGGCGAGGCCGCCGAAGCGGCGCCAGTGGCGTTCGTTGCAGTTGGTGAGGCAGGCGACGGTGTGGCGCGCGCGCAGCTCGTCGAGCAGCTCGAGCGACGCCGGCCAGAAGGCCCGCGGCCATGTGTCGAACTCGGCGAGGAGCTCGTCGGGCGAGAGCGCGAGGTCCCACTCGGCGAGGAAGCTTGCCGCGAACTCCTCGCTCGAGATGCGCCCGAGCTCGAAAGCGCGCACCGAGTCCGAGGCGAGCCAGCGGGCCCGCACGGTCTCGACGTCGGCTGGCTCGGATAGGAGCGAGCCAAGCGCGCTCAGCGTGACGTTTTCCACGAGCACGCCACCCAGATCGAAGACGACCATTGCCATGGTTCCGCCTACTGTGCCTAACTGCGTTTCTGCAGCATGGAGAAGCCCCTCGACACTGCAGCGGACTTCTGCGAAAGACGGTACCACGAACCTAGAAGAACGCCAGAGGCGGGCTGCGAGACACGCCTCTGACCGAGGCGTCAGAGGTCCCGTGATGGCCGATGCGCCGCTGTGCCGGGCAGTGCCGCCGCGTCTTGGCAGCATCACGTCGGCAATCTTGGCCAGGTGGGCAACTTTGCTGACGGACCGCACAACACGAAAGCGCCCAGTGCAGCATCAAAGTGGTGCCCCCGGCTGGAATCGAACCAGCGACACCAGGTTTAGGAAACCTGTGCTCTATCCACTGAGCTACGAGGGCATTGTGCCGATTTGCAGGTACTTTGTGTTCCTGCGGCCCGGCAAGAATACCACGAGTTGCCAATCAGTTGCCAAATCTGCAGAAAACGAGGGAGCGCCGGAGACCTCTGACTTCGACTTCGACTAGTCGTCTTCACGATACCAGCTTCTCTCCAAGCACCTGCCGCTACGCGAATCTGATCAGTAGGCTGCACCCAGACCGAGGTTGGTCGAATCTTCTCGGGCCTGGAGCTGGCGGTCAGCGACGATCACAGAAGGCTCACTAAGGCGATCGACGCGCATCTGCCCGCGAGTGGCTGGCAAAGCTATGCGCAACCTGCTGACCCGCGTAGCGAACAGCCCCAGCCGTTCCTCGCCACCATGGTGCGCGCCGTCGTCTCGCAGCCCTGATGCGAGGCAGGTCCCCGCGCAGCTCGGGCGTCCGCGAGCAGCTGGCCGTGAGCTTCCCCAGGTCGTTGCGCTGCTCACCGACGCCACGCCCGAAGTCGCCGCCTTCGCGGCCTTCCCGCCCGGGCACTGGCGGCAGAGCTGGCTTGGACAACCGGCGGGAGCGCCCCAAAACCGCGAGATCCGTCGCAGCAGGACGTGACCGACATCGTCCCGAATCCGAGCAGAGCATCAGGCAGACGCATGGAGTGCAGACGCTCGTAGACCACTTGAAGACATGATCCGGCTCTCCGTGCCGGTAGGATGGTAGAGTCGCAGAATACTACGCATACAGCCAATAATGGGGAGGATTGCACTATGAAAGCAATGGTCCTTACTTCCTTCGGCGGTCCTGAGGTATTTGAGAAGCGTGAGGTTGCAAAGCCTGAGCCTGGGCCCCGCGATCTGTTGGTTAGAATCGTGGCTACCTCTGCAAACCCCTGCGATTTCCAGACTAGACGCGGCGACTATAAGGCATGGGTCACATGTCCCGCCATTATCGGCGTTGATGCTTCTGGTGTAGTGGAAGCGGTTGGGTCTGACGTTACTAGATTCAAGGCCGGAGATGAGGTCTTTTATGAGATGGAGCTATTCACCAGACCAGGATCCTTTGCCGAGTATAACCTCGTTGATGAGAGCATTGTCGCACTCAAGCCTAAGAACGTCAGCCACTTTGAGGCGGCAAGCATGCCCCTTGTATTTGCCACGGCGTACGGCTCTCTTATTGAGAGAGCAAAGCTGGAGATTGGTGAGAGCGTACTTGTTCATGCTGGTGCCGGCGGAGTTGGGTCCATAGCGATACAGATAGCTAAGTCTGCGGGAGCTAAGGTCTTCACTACGTGCAGCACCAAGAGTGTAGAGTTCGTAAAGAGCTTAGGGTCTGATGTGATTATCGACTACAAGGACGAGAATTACGAGGATGTGATTATCCGGGAAACCGGCGGTCAGGGAGTAGAGGTAGTGCTAGATACGGTTGGCGGGAATACTGTGGAGCGCAGCCCCTATGTTCTTAGGAGCCATGGACGGTTAGTCTCAATAGTCGATATCCCTACTGCCCAGAACCTGCTGGAGGCTTGGAGTCGGAACATAGATATGATGTTCTTCTTTATTGAGCCAACGGGCCATAAGATGGAGGTGTTGCGAAACTTGGTAGAACAAGGAAAAGTTCGACCAATCATCAATTCTGTTATGCCCTTGTCGGAAGTCGGAGAAGCTCAGCAGCGTCAGGAAGAGGGCGGAGTGCAGGGCAAGATCGTGTTCGATACGAGCAAGTAGATCGTGACTAGTGGGCCTGCCGGCGTCGGGACGACGGCTCGACGACGTTGCCTGACGCCGTGTTGTCCTGGGCCTGCTGCACCAGTGCCGCCTCGAGGGCCGCTCGCGTCACTTCGTCGAGGCCGGCCACGGCCTTCGCCCGCGCCGCCGTCGTGAGACGCACGTAGTGACGGAGCGTGGTCGCGGGGTCGCCGTGCCCGAGCCACTCCTGCGCCTGCTTGACCCCGTAGGTCTCATAGACCCAGGTCCCGAACGAGTCCCGGAGGCCGTGCATGGGAAGGTGGGGCTGGGCCTTCTGCCTCGCCACCCACGTCCGTCTGGTGCGCAGTGACATGGTGTGATCCTGAGCCTGCGTGCGGCCAGAGATTGAGTGTGGCGCCCGGGGTCAGCCGGTCTGCGAGCTGGCGTGACAGCGTAGGCGTCGCGACGGCGGGAGAATGCCGCCGGGGTCTCCCGCTCCGCGCCGGCTGGCGAGCGAACGAGTTGCCCGGCACGGGCTTGGCGCTCTCGATGGCGCGCCGCCCGGCGATCTAGAGCGCGGCCCGACGGCGCGAGCGCTCGCGGCCGTGGACCTCCTACCCTTGGGCCGGGGTCGCAACGGGTTCGCAGCCGAGTCCCTCGGGAAGACTGGGCTGTACTACGAAGTTCACAATCCGAGAGGCGGCTGCCGACGATGATGTGGAACAACAACGGGCACTGGGGTTCGGGCGATTGGGCGACGCTCGCTCTCATCGTCATCGCCGTGATCGCCGTCATCGTGGCGATCGTCTTCCTCGTGCGCTACCTCAGCCGAACCGGCGGCACCTCGTCACCGACGGCGGTCCCGCCGGCCGCCGCGAGCGGGCCGGAGTCGCCCAAGGATGTCCTCAAGCGCCGCTACGCCGCCGGCGAGATCGACCGCGACGAGTACCTGCGCATGCTAGGCGACCTCTAGCGTGGCGGGCTCGCACCGCAGGGACCTCGTGATCGTCGCGCTCGCGCTCGCCGTCGCCGCGCTGGCCGTGGTCGGCGTCTTCTTGCTCCGTTCCCAGGATTCGGCCGGTGGTGGTTCTGCCGTCTCCAGGGGCGAGGCGATCTTCCAGTCGGGGACCGACGCCAACGGCGACCTCATCCCGCGCACCTCGAGCGGCGGCGGGATGATGGGCGGCGGCATGATGGGCGCCGGCATGATGGGCGCCGGCTGCGCGACCTGCCACGGCGCCGACGGCCGCGGACGGACCACCGCGACCTTCACCGCGCCCAACATCACCTACGGGAACCTGACGAACCCGCAGGGCATGCTGGAGACGGATGGCGGTCGTGGGCATACGTTCACGGACGCCGGCATCAAGACGGCCGTCATCCAAGGCCTCGATCCCGAAGGCAGCCGCTTGGAGGCGCCGATGCCGCAGTGGCAACTCACCGACTCCGAATGGACGGAGCTACTCGCCTACCTGAAGACGCTAAACTGAGGGCGAGGACGCCCACGCCGCTCAGCCGAATGGAGGAGTCATGCGTCGGCACACGCTCATGGTCGTCGTGGTGGTCTGTCTGAGCGCGCTCGCCGCGGCAGCGCTGGCTGGCTGCGAGACTTCCGACACCCCGGGCGGCGACTCGGGTGGCCCCGGCGGCGACATGATGAACGGCGCAAGCCCGAGCAGCAGTCCAGGCGGCATGATGAACGGCGCCAGTCCGAGCAGCAGCTCCGGCGGCGTCTCCCGGGGCGAAGCGATCTTCCAGTCCGGGACCGACGCCAACGGCGACCTCATCCCGCGCAGCTCGAATGGCGGGAGCATGATGGGCGGAGGCGGGATGATGGGCGGCGGCGGGATGATGGGCAGCGGCTGCGCGAGCTGCCACGGCGCCGACGGCCACGGACGGACCACCGCGACCCTCACCGCACCCGACGTCACCTACGGCAACCTCACGGACCCACGGGGCATGCTCGAGCCGGACGGCGGTCGTGGGCACACGTTCACGGACGCCGGCATCAAGACGGCCGTCATCCAGGGCCTCGACCCCGGTGGCAGCCGCTTGGAGGCGCCGATGCCGCAGTGGCAGCTCACCGACCCCGAATGGACGGACCTGCTCGCCTACCTGAAGACGCTGAACTGAGATGGACGTACGTGTCAAGAGGCGTTTGTGATCTGGCGCAGTCATGGTGGTATCGGTTGCTGGGGTCGGGCGACCGTCGCGCCGGCAACGACGACTGTCACTCTGAGATGCGCGGGTCGAAACCGCAGGACAGTGTCCGGTCGCAAGCTGCCTCGCACTAGCAGGCTGCAGAAATACTCGCCGGCGCACCCGTCCGGCGAGGGCCCGCAGCCTCGATCAAGGTACGTCCGACTGCCCTCATCTGATAGAATAATCCCTGCAAATCACGAATAGGGAGGGCGCGA
>Ga0209269_1000748_pt1 | contig 24133 bp, 23 predicted proteins | sample MTBAKMMethaMetaG_FD_187455 | JGI IMG/M metagenome (GOLD analysis project Ga0209269, IMG submission 187455) | Enrichment culture microbial communities from Arthur Kill intertidal strait, New Jersey, USA, that are MTBE-degrading - MTBE-AKM (Arthur... | ecosystem: Environmental > Aquatic > Marine >... | reverse complement strand
AATGCCTACCAGATCACTGATTTCGCCTAACAGCACTTTGAGTTGATTCAATTTTTCTTGTGACACAGAGTTTTCTCCTGTTAAAAAGATTGGATTTGAAAAGATCCGAAATCTTCTTTCCCTTCCAGTCAACTCATTTTACACCAAAATATTAAGTCTCCAACTGTCGAATAGCGGCGATACAGGCGTCATCTGTCTCATTCGGGACATAACTGGTTTCAAACCATTTAAGCAGAATTTCCTTTGCCACCGCTGGCGAAGTCAGTCGCATGGATAGACACAGCACGTTTGCGTCGTTCCACAGGCGCGCTCCTCGCGCGGTTTCTGCGTCCACACACAACGCCGCCCGCACGCCGCGGATTTTGTTGGCCGCAATCGACACGCCCGTACCCGTCCAGCACAGCAAAATCCCTTGCTCTACCTCTCCCCTGGCTACTTTACTGGCAACCTGGGCAGCCACCGCCGGCCAGGGTTGGGTGTCACCAACTTCAGGGCCAAACCATTGCACCGCATGGCCCATCTCAGCCAGCACAGCCAACACGGTATTTACAATATCCAATTTTTCATCAGCACCCACTGCCAGTTTCATTCCAACCTCCACTTGATTCCCGTTTTTCGGTGGTAAAATCGGAGCGATGAATTGGACCCTCTCTCCCCGCATGCTCAAAGCCGAAAGAATGCAGCGCTGCAAATTGCGGCAATGCCAGGCTGCCTGTTGCCTTCACGGCGTATGGGCCGGAATGGATGAAGTAAAGAAGATAATGCAATATTCATACCAGATCAGTCCATATATGCCGGAGAATCAACAAAATCCCCAAAATTGGTTTGGTGAAGAACAGGAAATCGACCCCTTTGTGCCGGGAGGGGTTGCCATCCATACCATAGTGCTGGAAGACCCCAAACACTGGGGTGGTACTGCCTGTGTTTTTCTGCGCGCTGACCATAAATGCGCGCTGCAGGTCGCGGCAATCTCCGCCGGATTGCACCCCTGGCACTATAAGCCATTCTATTGTATTTTGCACCCCCTGGACCTCGACGATCAGGGTCGCATCACCCTGGACCAGGTTGATTTATTACTGGATGAACCGGGTTCCTGCTTACGCCCGGCGAACCAGCCCATTCCATTACTGCTCACCTTCGAAGAAGAATTACGTTACTTCCTGGGTGACGAACCATACGACTCGCTCCGCGCGCAATACACCCCCAATTCAGACTGAAATTACTCGTGTCGCAGCGCTTCGACTGGCTCCAAATTGGCCGCGCGGTTTGCCGGATAGATTCCAAAGAACAGTCCCACCGCCGTGGAAAACATGGTCGCCAGCAATACCGCGTTTAATCCAATAGCCGGGTTAATCGGTGTGTCGTTGGCGGCTGCGATCAGCCCCACCGTGAACGAAAGCAGCCACCCCAGTCCAATGCCAATTAAGCCACCAAACAGGCTCAATAATGATGACTCAGTCAAAAACTGGATGAGGATATCCATTTTTCGCGCCCCCAGCGCTTTACGCAACCCAATCTCACGCGTGCGCTCCGTGACCGATACCAGCATAATGTTCATAATGCCAATCCCACCCACCAGAAGAGAAATCCCGGCCACTCCACCCAGGAAAATGGTAAACACCCCGGTGATGGTTCTGGCAGTTTCCACAAAGTCTTGCTGAGAAAAAATAGTGAAATCATCAGGGCCTAAAAAGATCCGGTGTCTTGAACGCAAGATCTGGCTGATTTCATCGATTGCCAGTTGAACCGATTCCGCCGAAGTAGCCTGAACGTAAATCACATCCACCTGATCACGCGAGCGCCGGATTAAGCGAGTCTCCGCCGTGGAATAAGGCACCAGCACCACATTATCCTGGCTGCCAAAAGAACTGCCGCCTTTTTCGGCCAATACACCGATCACCCGGAATGGCTGTCCTTCAATTCGAATAGTCTCCCCAGCAATTCCTTCCCGCCGGTCAAATAATTTATCTGCCACTTCCACCCCAATCAAGGCGACCGAGGCGCGCCCCAATTGATGGTCTTGATTGATAAATTCTCCTTCGCTGACCGTGTAATTTCTTACATCAGAGAAAATGGGGGTTACCCCATTCACCTCGGCCCTTGTTGATTCGCCTGAGTATGTGATTTCCAGATCCCGATTGATCACCGGCGCCACTGCCTGCACGTGTGGCGCTTGAAATACGTCATTAATCGCATCCGCGTCTGAAAGGGTCAGCGGTTCAACATTGCGCACTTCTTCCTGAAAATTCCCGGAAAACACAAACAGCAAATTCGAACCAATTCCCGAAATTGAACCGGTAATTGTATCTTGTGCGCCCTGCCCCACCGCCAGCATGGCGATTACTGCCGCCACACCAATCACAATGCCCAGAATGGTTAATGCGGATCGCACTCGATTCGCGTTTAAACTTTCCAGCGCCTCTAATATGGCCTGTCCAATGCTCATTCCTGTTCCTCCACCCGTCCATCTCGAAGGTGAACGATGCGTTGCGCCTGCTCACCAATCGCCGGGTCGTGCGTAATTAAAATCACGGTAGTTCCGTTTTGCTGATTGAGTTGAAGCAATAGCTCCATAATCTCTTTACCAGATTGCGAATCCAGATTTCCAGTAGGCTCATCCGCCATGATAATCGCCGGATTATTGACCAACGCCCTGGCAATGGCTACTCTTTGTTGCTGCCCCCCGGAAAGTTCCGCGGGCTTGTGATGGATGCGGTCTTCCAACCCAACCGCCTTTAACGCGTCTTTGGCTTTTTGCGTGCGTTCTTTAGCCAATCCGGCATAGCGCATGGGTAATTCAACATTTCCCAGCGCAGATTGGCGCGGCAGCAACATAAAACTCTGAAAAACAAACCCAACCTTGTGGTTGCGAATCGCGGCCAACTCATCGCTGCTCAAATTGGAGACATCATGCCCATCCAATAAGTAAGTTCCAGAGGTAGGGCGATCAAGGCAGCCCAATATATTCATCATGGTCGATTTTCCAGAACCTGAAGGTCCCATAATCGCCAGTACCTCACCACACTTCACCTTCAGATCCACCCCGCATAATGCATGGACCTCCACTTCCCCCATCTGGTAAACTTTGGTGATATCGCGCGCCTCAATTACCCATTCGCTCATGTTAGTTGTTCCTGTTTGGCGGGCCTCCCTGCGGTTGAAATTCAACCGGAGGATTTAGCACCACCACATCGCCTTCTTTCAGATCTCCAGCGGTGATTTCGCTGTAAACCTCTGAAGAAGATCCAATTTCAATCTCAATCGGCTCCGGGGTTCCACTTTCGTTTTGGATATATACCACGCGTTTCCCATCGCGGAAGCGGACCGCCCGGTTGGGAACCAGCAATACGTTTTCCAATTTCTCCACCACAATATTCACCGCGGCGGTCATTCCTGGCCGCACCAACGGATCGGGGTCAATCAGCTCTATGGTTACCGTGAAATCCACCCCGCCTTGAGAAGATGTCCCCACACGGGAGATCTCGACCACTTTGCCCAGGTATTCATTGTCTCGGATGGCATCAAACGACATGCGGACTTCATCATCGACTGCTACCCGGTTGATATCCACCTCAGGAATATTCACATCCACCAGTAATCGAGACAAATCATCCACCCGCAACGACATGGTTCCTGGAGATACCTGATCTCCCTCTTTGGACATCACTTCAGTAATGGTCCCAGCAAAGGGCGCTTTGAGGTATTGGTAATTAAGCGTTGCCTCAATCGCGGCTACCCGCGCCTCTGCGGCGGCAATATCTTCTGGATCCGCGCCATCTTTGAGCCGCTCCCATTCCCTTTGGGCGTCATTCAATTGTGCTTCAGCCAGAGTAACCCGTGCGTCTGCCTCATCAATTTCGTTTTGATCCGGCTTGCCGAGAGCGTAATTCAGGTTGGCCAACGCCCGGTCCGCGCGCTTGCGCGCGTTGACTAAAATCGTCAACGCTGAAGCGCGATTCGCATCATCTTCTGGGCGGTCTTCAAAGGCGGTAAACACTCGCTCCGCTTCATCCAACGCATCCTTGGCCAAAACATAATCCGCTCGCAATCCATCAATGGTATTTTGGCTGGCTCGCCCATATTGCATGCTCTGCCGATCTTCAACAGCGTCTTCATAAGCTTGTTTTGCCTGGGCATAGGCCAGCGCGGCTTGCGCGCTAGTCAAATCGGAATTCTTTAAGTCATTGAGCGCTCGACGCGCCTGCACCAGATCAGCTTCTGCCAGAATTACACTTTGGGGCAGGCTGTCTTTGGAAATATTCGCCAGATTTTGGTCTGCGGATACCAGATCATCCACATCCACCAATATTTTTTCGATCTGCCCGCTGGTTTGCCAGGCCAGAACCGCACTCTGATTTGCGCGCACTGTGCCGGTCGCGCCAACAATAGCCACCAATTCACCGCGTTCAATCGTGGCGGTTTGGAAAGCCTCGCTCATCGCCTGCCGCGCGCGTTGCACATTAAAAAAAATCACAACGCCTATAACCACAACGACAATTGCGCCAATAATCCAAAAAGTGCGTTTCTTCATTCTTGCGTCCATCCTTATCCGTTGATGGGATTATAAAATCCTTAGAATCTTAATATTTATTTTACTTCAATCTTTGAATCCCGCTTGGCTCAGGTATAATCTTGAATGCGGGTACGGATTTATGAAAAGTTTAAGAACCCTACAAAAACTGTTTTGGATCATTCTCTTGCTCTCCTGTCTGGCTTTTTTACCCGGCAGTTCTCCTGCCGCGCCGGTAGGGACTTATGATCAAGCGCGTTTTTACGCCCGCGGAGATGAGTTCGATTACGTGCGCTGGGGTTGGCAAGCCACTCTATCCAAATTCGAACAGGGTGCGTTAGGGATTAACCGCTATTTATCTGAAGCTCAACAAAAACAGGTTGTATTGGATTACATCGAATTGGTGCGCCAATCCATCCTTACTGAAAGCCAGATAAAACAAGTTTACAGCGATCCAAACGTGCAAAATCCACAGCAACAATCCCAGCCATTGCGTGATCAGCTATCCTATTTGGATGACCAGCTAAGTAAAACCGCACCACTGGCAGAAAGCATATTGCAGCAACAAATCAGCGCCGTGCTCGCAGATCTTGACCTGACCACATTAGGGCAACCCATTCCACCGGTGCTTTTCCAGGTGACCCCATTGCCAAAAGCGCTGATCATCTCCCCGCGCGATGTGATCCGCCAGGACGCTTTCGTTTCTCTGCAAGCAGACCTAGCTTTGGAAGAAATTGTAAGGCTGGAAGACCAGATATCGCGAGAAATGAACGTATCCACTCTGGTGGAAGATGTGGGCGGCATCGGCATGTACCCCACCATGGTCATTCGCACCACCAATTTATCTTTTCTGATCGAAGTCATCGCACATGAGTGGATCCATAACTACCTCACCTTGCGCCCATTGGGATGGAATTATGACACTTCTCCCGAATTGCGGGTGATGAACGAAACCACCGCCAATCTGGCTGGAAAAGAAATTCAACAAGCGGTGTTTGAACGTTTTTACTCTGAATTGCTGCCCAAACCAACAGCGTCATCCGCGAATTCACAGGTCAATCCTCCCGCTGCAACCCAACCGCAAGAACCGGTCTTTGATTTCCGTGCCGAAATGCACGAGACCCGGCTTAAAGCCGACGAGCTGCTGGCTGCCGGGAAGATTACCCAAGCCGAACAATACATGGAAGACCGCCGTGAATTCTTTCTTCAGAATGGATACGGCATTCGCAAGCTTAATCAGGCTTACTTTGCCTTTCACGGCGCCTACGCAGACACTCCTGGTGGCGCCGCCGGTCGTGATCCATACGGGCCAGCCGTTGTTGAACTACGGCAAAAAAGCCCAACCCTGGCCGCGTTCCTTAAACGCATCAGCCGGATGACCTCTTTTGATCAGCTTCAACAAGCCCTGCAATCAGGGGATTAAGAAAGGATCTGCGCATGAAAATCTTAGCCCTGGAACACGAAAAAGAAACAGCCCACGCGGCGGATTTTGCCCCCCATCTTAAAGACGAAGCCGCCCATGTGTGGCGGCTCCAGCAATCGGATTTAGTGCGCGAGGTCTATTTCAATGCCAAACAGCACACCGCGGTTCTGATTTTAGAATGCGTCAGCCTGGAGGAAGCCCGCGAAGCGCTCGACCAGCTGCCCCTGGTTAAGGCCGGGTTGATCGATTTCGAACTGATCGAGCTGGCTCCCTACGATGGTTTCGCGCGCTTGTTTGCTGAGTCTGACCTTCTGAGTTAGAAGTCATCCCCGCCAAAACTGTCCCCACCACCCAGATCGGGCAATTCGCTTTCGATCTGGTCAGGGGATTGCCCCGCCTCCAGGCGGCCGACAACCTCATCAAATTCTGGCCCCATATCCTCACCCATTTGCTGGCTCATTTGCCGCATCATCCCCCCCAATGCGCGCGGATCGTCCTCAAGGGAAGCCAGGTTAGCGGGGTCGGCCATCGATTCAAGGCGGCTTTCATCCGAGCGAGCCACCCGGATGCGTCCAATCTTTCTCTGTAAATTTTTCCCCTGGCAAAAAGGACAATGCAGCACTTTGTTGTCACTGTCATACTCTTGATAGGTCATGAATAATTCCACTTTTTTGCGGCAATCCAAACATCGAAACTCGTATGTGGGCATACAAATCCTCAACTCACTCAGAATTTTTTATAAATTCCATTATAATCAGGGTATTATCAAAATTCCGTAAGATTAATCAAAAAGAGTGGCCAAATTGAACCGCAACCTGACCCCCGACAGTATTAATTTCGATGTATTGCATCCCGAACCGTTACTCATTGTCATTTCTGGTCCCTCCGGGATTGGTAAAGATGCGGTCGTAAAAGAATTGCAGAAGCGTGATTTACCACTCCATTTTGTAATTACCGCCACTTCGCGCCCGCCCCGCAAGGAAGAAACGCACGGCGTTGATTATTTCTTTGTTACCAAAGAAGAATTTGAAGAAATGATCGCTCAGGACGAATTAATCGAACATGCCTGGGTATATAACCAGTATAAAGGTGTTCCAAAAGAACAGGTCCGCCAGGCCATGAAGAGCGGGAAGGATGTGATTATGCGGTTGGATGTGCAAGGCGCTCATAAGATTCGCAGCCTATGCCCTGAAGCCGTTTTAATTTTCCTGATCCCTTCCAATACATTGGAATGGCAAGATCGCCTGCTGGCACGCAATACCGAAACCTCCGAAGATTTTTCGTTACGTATCGAAACCGCCAAACAAGAGCTGGAGTCTCTTCCAATTTTTGACTATATCGTGCTTAACGCGCACAATTGTCTCGATCAGGCTGTTGACACCATTGAAAAAATCATCCAGGTCGAGCATCACCGTGTTAATCCTCGAAAGATTTCCTTATGATTGAACCTGAAGACAACGGCCAGGCATTTCCCGCCAGCGAACCACAACCAGATACGCCACCGGCACAGCCGCAATATATTCAGGTAAAGATTGAATTACCGGCCCGCAAGCCTGTGATCACCAACGCCATTCTTGTGATCACCATATTGGTGTATCTGCTGCAAATGGGCAGCCAGTATTTGTTGGGCGGCGACCTCCCGGCCTTTATTGGCATGAAGATTAACCCTTACATTCAGGCTGGCCAGCTGTGGCGATTAATCACGCCAGTGTTGCTGCACGGGTCCGTGATTCACATTGCCGTCAATATGTACGCGTTATATAGCATTGGCCGCGGACTGGAGCAGTATTACGGCTCAGGCAATTTCTTATTACTTTATCTGGTGGCTGGTATCGCCGGGAACACGGCGTCATTTATTTTCTCCACTGCCAATTCACTGGGGGCCTCAACGGCTTTATTCGGCATCATTGCCGCGCAAGGAATATTTATTTACAAAAACCGTTCGTTGTTTGGCCAAAACTATACCCGTCTGCTTTCCCAAATCGGCATGGTGATTCTGGTCAACCTGATGCTCGGTCTTTCCCCCGGTATCGATAACTGGGGGCACCTGGGTGGTTTGATTGGCGGTCTGGCATATTCCTGGTTCGCCGGTCCTTTCTTCCAACTCGATCATCAGACTTACCCTCCCCGCCTGGTAAATACCACCCCCCGCCAGCGCTCCTGGATCATTGCCGTGCTGGAAGTGTTGGTCATTGGCTTGATCGTTGCGCTGACCATTTTCTCTCGCTGATTAAGAAAAACACCAATTCCTACCAAAAATGTGCCGGTCATAGTGACCTTAACCGGTCCATTTTTGGGTTAAACTAAAAGAAAGTTTGTTTTTCAAAATGGGAATAATATGGTTACAAATCCCCAAACGGCCGGCATGCCTACCATGCAGCAATTACGTCCCTTGATCGCGCCGTTTCAAAAATCAAAAACTTCCACCGCTCTCTTACAACTTGTCTCAACCCTGCTCCTGTATGCCGGCTTCTGGGTTCTAATGGTGCGCAGCCTGGAAATTGGGTATTGGCTCACCTTGCTGTTATCCATACCTGCTGCCGGTGTTCTGGTACGAATTTTCATCATCTTTCACGATTGCGGACATGGCTCATTCTTACCCAACCGGCTGGCAAATCAGATTGTGGGCTTCTTTACTGGCGTCCTGGTGTTCACCGCATCCGAGCAGTGGTGGCATACCCATGCCATTCACCACGCCAACAACGGAAACCTGGACAAACGCGGCGTGGGGGATGTGGAAACCCTCACTGTCAAGGAATATAAGGCGCTTTCGCCTGTTCGCCAACTGGGATACCGGCTTTTCCGCCATCCATTGGTGATGTTTATCATCGGTCCAATCTGGATGTTCCTGATTCAGCACCGTCTTCCACTGCCCTGGTTGGGAAAAAAAGAAGGGCTAAATCTGTTGCTGCACAATCTGGTTTTGGTAGCCGCCATCTGGGGCATGAGCCTGTGGATCGGATTGCGGGCGTTTATCCTCATCCAGCTCCCGGTGATCTGGTTGGCAGGCATGCTGGGCATCTGGTTGTTCTTTGTCCAACACCAATTCGAGACAGTATACTGGCAGCGCCAAGAACAATGGAATTACTTCGCAGCCGCCATCCGCGGGGCTTCATATTATGAGCTTCCGGGAATACTACGCTGGGTCAGTGGAAACATCGGTTTCCACCATTTGCACCATCTCAGCCCCAGGATCCCCAATTACCGCCTTCAGGCGGCCCACCGGGCTACTTCGGTCCTCCAGCCGGTTACCCAGAAAATTACTTTGCGCACCTCCCTGAACTCCATAGGCCTTGCTTTGTGGGACGAAGACAACCAGCGCCTGATCCGTTTCCGCGAACTAAAAGATATATAGAGATTCGTAATCAAATCCGGAAAGCTCTTTCTGGTTAAAGTTTTGGACGCTGTCCCAATCCAGTTTCCTAATTAGATAAAAAAAACCGCCAGTCGATTCTTAATGATCAGCTGGCGATTATTCGAAATTTCCTATTCTTGATTAGGCTTCAGGCACCGCCGAAGGTTTCATCTCAGCCACTGTTGGCCGCTCTTCATATTCCAGATTCATGATTGGACGAATGAACAGGCCACCTACCCCCAATAATAAACAGCCTAATGAAGCCACCAGGAACCACAAGCGCACGCCTAAGATTTCTGCCAATGGCCCGGCAATGATCATCGAAAGCGGCACAGCCGCGCCAGCAATACTGGCAATCAGGCTGAAGACCCGTCCTTGCATGGCTGGTTCCACTCGCGCTTGAACAATCGCGAAAATTGGCCCGTTGACAATCGGCATGAAGAACCCCACCATCAACATTCCAGCCATTGCCAAACCCAGCACTTGCGCAGGGGCGAGCCAGATGAGGGCAATCCCTACCCCCATACCGACCAGACCCATTTGGGTGGTATAGATGCGCCGTTTAAATCCTCCCCAGGCTCCCAACAGCAGTCCGCCCACCACAATCCCCACGCCAAACATGGATTCCATCCAACCCAGTTGCAGCGCCCCGCCATTGAAATGACCGGTTACCAGTAACGGCATCAACGTGAAGGACGGCATGAATAAAAAGTTCAACAGCGTGGCCATCACCATCAACAGGAACAAACCATTCCACTGGCGCACATACTTCAATCCGGCGGCTACATCCTTTGCCACTGAACGAATAGTTTGCTGCGTGCCTTCCGCCTGCTTCGGGCTGGGAATCGTCACAAACACCAGCGGCAGCACAGCCAGGATCGCGGTCACCACATCCACGGAAAGCACACCCCAGAAAGTCATAAAGCTCATCAAGAAGGCTGCCAGTAACGGGCCGACAATATTTACCGCGCCGCGCAGCGCCTGATTGATACCCGCCACCCTGGATAGGTGCTCCTGCGGAACCATGAGTGAAATGCTGGCTTGCAAGGCCGTGAAATGAAACACCCCACCCAGGGAGCGCAGGAACAGGGCCAGATAGATCTGCCAGATTGCCAGTTGCCCCATCAACACCATCGCGATGAGACCCAAAGTCACCAGAGCGACCAAGCTGTCGGCCAAAATCATCACCCAGCGCCGGTTCCAGCGATCTACCAGCGCGCCGACAAAGGGTCCTAGAACCACTTCGGGTAAGAAGCCCACCAGGGTGGCGGCTGAGAGTACTGTCGCTGAGCCGGTTTTTTCTGTCAACCACCAGATTAAGGCAAACTGCACCACACTGGTACCCAACATTGAAAAAACCTGACCCCCAAAGATGAAGAAAAATGGCTTCATCCAATTTTTTTCATCCAGCTTGTTTTGCATACTTAATGCTGTCATTTCAAACCTCTTTTAATCATTGATAATACCTGACCTGCAGACGCGCTTGACAGTGCTCTGAAAGGGATTTGCTATTCAGATTTACGTACGAATAGGATTTGAGTTGCTACTCCAGGAATACTTCTACGTGTTCGCCATCTTCATCATCGTATACATCCACCACTTTGCCCAGCTCCCCGTTTTCAATGAATTGGAACAGGTCAGCCAAATCCATCCCTTCCACTTCGGGAACAAAGCGCATGCCAAATTTGGACCCTGCTTTGATCATTGCGATGGGTAAGCGTACGTTCACCCGCGACTTACCGGTATCGGTGTCAGTTACCTGCACTCGCATCCAGCGCGGCGCGGGACCTTTACTTTCTGTGGCGCCCAATTGCGCATAAGCGCCAGCCATAGTTTTTGACGCGTCCGCTTCATTCAAAGCTTCCAACAGGCCAGCGGCTTCTTCAGCGGTAATTACGCCATCCTGTAACATTTGTAATATCTTGATGCGTTCTTCACTTTCGCCCATCATGCTCTCCAATTATCTTCTTGCAATTTAACCATCTGCCCGTTTACCACGCAGCAATTCTTTTGCTTCTTGAGAGGAAATCCTCCCCGCGGCCAGATCATCCAAAATTCGCAGGCGTTCATCTGTGCTTGTTTTTACCGGTTGGGGTTCCTCTTTAGCCGGCTCAAACCCCATTGCGCGGATGATCTCATTCAGCCGGTTGCGCAGGGTGGGATATGACAGATTCAATTCCTCTTCCAGGCGGTTGAAGCGCCCTTCACAGCGCACAAAGCTGAGCAAAAAGCTCATCTGCTCATCGGTCAGACTGGCAAAATGATCCACAGGCGCGTGAAAATGACCTTCAATGGTTGTGTCGCAATTGCGACAATGCAGCCGGGTAACCATCATTTCTTCTCCGCACACAGGACATTGCGTGGGTTGTGGGTACATTGTTTCCTCCGATTAAAGAAAGCTGATCAATCCCTCCAGCCTCTTTAAAAACAAATTCAATAATCTAAATGTATTATACAGATTATCGAATAAATGTCAATATGGTTTTTAAATTTATTTATTATTTTCGATTTTTATTTTAATTTATTTTACCCAGAAATTAATTTTATTTATTTTCCCTCACTTGAAATCATTTCGCTTTTTAAAAACCAATTCCCCTTGCGATTATCGCTATCCTCTGGCGCGCGGTCATAATACAATTCAAAAAAGCGACCACCCGCTACCTCTACCCGGAAAAAGAAACGCCCCACTCCCCATGAACCATGTAAAACTGCCCGGGCATGGTGCGCATCAGACATATTCCGCGCCATGCGGCCGCGCCGGGTAAAATCCTGTTTTTCACTGAGCACATTCACCACCCGGTATTCTTCTCCGCGCCAGGTGAAGGCCGCCGGGCATTCAGGTGATTTCTCTAATTTTGATGGTTTATTGAACATCACTTCAATTTCTTCACCGATGAAATGCAGGGGTTGCAGGTCCATGTTTTCAGTCTCCCCCTCCATTATACATCCTCAAAAAAGCCGCAACTGAAATGCCGCCCTGCGCCCGTTAAAAGCCACAAACGGCGCCGCGCGATCTGCGGCAATACCCAATCGCTTCAGATCCCCCAGAAATCGCAGCCGCTCCTGCCGGCGCGCGGCCACGATCGCCAGCGCCCCTTTGGGTCCAATGCCGGGAACCCGCATTAATTCTTGCAGTTCGGCCCGGTTAATCTCCACGGGCGCTTGTGACAGGTGATCGCGCGCCCAGGCCAGCTTGGGGTCAACATCCAAGGGAAGCTCTCCGCCCTTTTGAAAAGGCAAATCTTCCAGATCAAAGCCGTAATCCCGCAGCAAGAAATCCGCCTGATATAAGCGGTGCTCACGCCACGGGTCGAGAGGAGGTTGGTTCTCCAGGGGAGTATCGCGTACCGGGCCAAATCCAGAAAAATACACCCGGCTCAAATGGGTATCCCGGTGTAAATGAGCGGCAGTTTCCAGTAATTCCAGGTCACTTTCGCCCACTGCGCCGACCACAAACTGGGTGGTACTGGAAGGCCAGCGGCCTTTCCACACCTGAGTGGGGACCACATTGCGGCGGATTTCATCCACCCACTTTAATGGCTGCAACAGTTGTGGTAAAAACTGTTTGTCTGGCGCGAGCAGGTCCAACCGGTTTTGATTTGGCGCTTCCAGGTTGACCGAAACCCGATCTGCCAGCTGCATGCAGCGCAATACCTGCTCGTATTGCGCTCCCGGCATGATCTTCAAATGCAGATACCCGGTGAACCCGCGCCGGTTGCGCAAAATTTCAGCGGTATCGATCAAGCGATCCTGCGTGCGCACCCCACCCCCGGCGACACCCGAACTCAAGAATAATCCCTCAATCACCTTCGCCCGCCACAGGCGTATGACCGCGTCTGCCAGCTCATCCGGCCGAAAGGTCTCACGTTGAAAATCGCGGTCTTTACGGAACGCGCAATAAGTACAATTATTTTCACATACAGCGGTTAAGACCGTTTTCAACAGGGGAATGCGCTTGCCGTTGGGAAGCGCCGCCATTTGAATGGGCAATTCCTTTATCGGGTTCACCGGGCAGCTGGTCTTTGCTGCCGGCGAAGCCGGAACGCTTTCCACTTCCACCTGGGTATAGGTTTCCAATTTGCGTAATTTTTCCACTGCGTCCATATTTATATTATAGAATTTATATTCTATTAACACAAGGGTATCAAAGCGTTTTGCCTCCATCCCGATTCTAGCAAATCACCCTCCCGCCGTGAGCAAAGCCGCTTTGAACCTGCTGTCGACATGCCTTATAATCTACATCATCAACCTTTGACTCTCCGGGAGGCAACCGTGGATCTTTTTTCAACCATCAAACGCCCCACCCTGTTATTAGATGAGCAAAAAGCACGCCTGAACATCGATAACATGGCTGCCCGCGCCCAAAACGCGGGGGTGATCTTGCGCCCCCATTTTAAAACCCACCAATCCGCGGCGATTGGAGAATGGTTCCGAGAGGTTGGTATTACCGCCATCACTGTTTCGTCCGTAGATATGGCTCGCTATTTTGCCAGTTACGGTTGGGATAATATTTTGATTGCCTTTCCAGTCAATTGGCGTGAAATCGATGAGATCAATCAACTCGCCGGGGAAATTAATCTGGGGCTGTTACTTGAATCGCGCGACACATTGCGCTACCTCGATTGGCACCTGAAACAACCCTGCAACGCCTGGATCAAAGTCGATGTCGGCTACCAGCGCACGGGGATCCCCTGGAACCAGCCTGAGAGCGTGCTCAATCTTGCCCGGGAAATCCAGCGCAGCCGCTTTTTACGCTTGCGCGGATTGCTCACCCATGCCGGGCATACCTATCACGCTCGCGGCAGCCAGGAAGTTTGCCAGCTGAGCCAGGAAAACTTGAATCGAATGATCACCCTGCGGGATCAGCTGACGCAGGCGGGCCTGGATCGTCTGGAAATCTCGGTCGGTGACACCCCTTCTTGCAGTTTGTGCAGCCAGAGTGGCGCGACTGAAATTCGGCCCGGAAATTTTGTCTTCTATGATGCCCAACAATGGAATATTGGCTCCTGTCATGCGGACCAGATCGCAGTCGCGGTTGCGTGCCCGGTGGTTGCCACCCACCCCGAACGCAATGAAGTGGTTATTTATGGCGGCGCGGTGCATCTTTCCAAAGACGCTTTCGATTATGGCGCTTACACCGCTTTTGGTCTGGTCAGCCTGCCAGAAGACGGTGGTTGGAGCATGCCGCTGGACGGCGCGTACGTGCGCGGGCTCTCTCAGGAGCATGGCATCATCCACCTGCCTGATGAATATTTCAACCAGGTTCGCGTTGGGGATATCGTTTGCGTGCTGCCATCCCATTCCTGTCTGGCGGTCACCCTGCTGCGGGATTACCTGACCCTTGAAGGGCGGGCAATCGCTACCATGCACAGCAAACCTTGAATTAGACAAAAAACAATCCCACCCGGCGATCCTGGTGGGATTGTTTTCAAAAATTCGCGTGGATTATTGAACAAAAATCAACGGTACTGGGGTAAAGGTTAGCACAAATACCAGCAACGCCAACCGCCCCAGCCACTTGCGTTTTTCATCCAGTGGGGTGATTGTGTCCAATGGCTCGGCATACACCCGACCCAGGAAAAAGATCAGAGCCGCCCACAGGAACCATCCCATCCAAACCAGACCCAGCAAACCCAGTCCAATCAATACCACCGGCCAGATACGCTGCATGGTTTTACGTCCAAACAGCACGTACATGATATGTCCGCCATCCAGTTGACCAGCGGGGATAAGGTTGAGTGAGGTCACCAACAAACCCGCCCACCCAGCCCAGGCTACCGGGTGCAATAACACATCCAAACCGCCCATTGGCAGTGGTTGGCCGGTAAAAAAGTAACGTACCCAATAGAGTCCGGGGCCAAGCGCCCCGTAAGTTTCTGGCGCCGGAAGCAATTGCCCGAAAGTGACAAACTTCAGTAACAGATACAACAATGAATTGCCTTCGATCTGATACATCATCCCCGCCGGCGGACTGGCCGGAAGCGCGTCCAGCGTAGACAGGCTCAATCCCAAAATCAAAACAGGCAGCGCGACCACCATGCCCGCCAGCGGACCCGCCACACCCACATCCAGCAAGACTTTCCGATTTTTGGGAACAGACTTCATATTGATGAACGCGCCCATCGTGCCAAACAAACTGAAGGGCAAAGGAATAAAGAATGGCAGCGACACATTCACACCGTGTTTGCGCCCCACCAGGTAATGCCCGAATTCGTGCGCGGCCAAAATGGCCAGCATGCTAACTGCGAACGGCCATCCACGGCTGATAAAGATCCAACCTGCTTGCAAGATATTGCCAGGCAAGTCACCATCGTAACCGTACATACCGCCAGTTAACAACACACTCAATAAAGTCAATATGAACATCACCAGATTCAACCAGGGTCGGCCCGCTTTCGGATCAGGCTGGCCAGGCACCAGCAGGATCGCATGCCGGCCTTCATCCCAACGGAACAAAGGGGTGATCTGGAATGGTTTTAATCCATTCGCGAGTTGATCATAAAGTGATTCGCTATCCTCAGAGCGGAGCTTACCGCGGTACCGCACAACATAGCCCAATTTTTGGCTGCCAAGGGTCCGGTCTTCCACCAATAATACCTGATGAACCAATGAATCTATCGCTTCGTAATCAATTGTGACATCGCTCATCGCGTTCGTCCTTCTGTTTTCTTCATCAATCACTAAATATATTTAATCCATCTTCCATTAGACTAATCCAACCCGGCATGTAAGTCAACCCAAATGAACAAGATTGTCCATCTCGGGCTCAAAGATTATTGTTCATCAATATCCACTGGTGTATCTTAATATTATCTTTCCTTCTATACTAATCAGTAGTATAATATCAATCAACGATATCGGTTTTCGATACCAGGAGAGTGTATATGCTGCGCGATTTTTTTCTAGGCATCATCAAAATCCACATCCTCTATCACGCGACCAAAAAGCCCGTCTATGGCGCGGAACTATCTGAAGAGCTTGAGCACCACGGATACCAGGTAAGCCCTGGAACGCTCTACCCTGTGCTGCATGGATTGGAAAAAGAAGGATTGCTGACCAGCCGCAAAACTGCTGTGGAAGGAAAAATCCGCCGCTATTATCAAGCCACATCAAAAGGAATTGAGGCCTTGCAGGAAGCCCGATCCCGCGTGCGGGAGCTGGTTCGTGAAGTAATCCTGGAAGAAATCTAAACCTCATCAGGAGATAAATTTTAATCATATGGCACAAAAAACAATCGTCAAACCCCGAATCAAAGACCTTCCCCGCAACGTGTGGGCGGTCAGTATCACCAGTTTTCTCATGGATATTTCCAGTGAAATGGTGATTAACATTCTCCCCTTGTTTCTCTCCAACGTCCTGGGGGTAAAGACCAACCTCATTGGTCTCATCGAAGGTGTGGCTGAAGCCACAGCCAGCCTCCTGAAGATGTTCTCCGGCTGGCTATCAGATAAGTTAGGCAACCGCAAATGGTTGGCGGTCTTGGGATACGGATTTTCTGCCCTGTGTAAACCGTTTTTCTATTTTGCCAATACCTGGGGGCAAATCGCGGCCATCCGTTGGACAGACCGCGTCGGGAAAGGCATTCGCACCGCTCCGCGCGACGCCCTGGTAGCTGATTCGATCGAAGAAGATCAGCGCGGACTCGCGTTTGGTTTTCACCGCGCGTCTGATACCGCCGGCGCGATGGTCGGCCTGCTCATCGCCTTGCTGATCGTATGGCAAGCGCAAAAATCATCCCTGACCCTGACCGCGGATACATTTAAAACCATTGTTCTGGTCAGCCTTGTTCCGGCTTTTCTGGCTGTGTTGGCATTAATCCTTGGCGCGAAAGAACCGGTGAGTGGCAAGAAAAATGAATTACCCCGTTTCGCGTATAAATCTTTAGGCAAACCTTTCATGATCTTCATGATCATTATGATGGTTTTTGACCTTGGCAACTCCTCAGATGCATTCCTGGTGTTGCGCGCGCAGGAACGCGGCCTCAGTGTGACTGGGATTTTGGGTATGCTTGTGACCTTCAACCTGGTGTATACCCTGATTTCAACCCCAGCCGGCCGCTTATCGGACCGCATCGGCCGCCGCACCATCATCATCGGCGGTTGGGTCATGTACTCACTCATCTACTTGGGACTCGCGTTGGCCCAAACCAGTGTCCATGTCTGGATTCTTTATACACTCTACGGGTTTTACTATGGCACCGCTTACGGTACCGCCAAAGCCCTGGTCGCGGATCTGGTTCCTGTAGATTTACGCGGTACGGCTTACGGCACCTACAATGGCATCCTCGGCTTGCTGGATTTTCCAGCCTCTTTAATCGCCGGTATATTATGGCAGGGTGTAGGTACGTGGCAAGGCTTTGGCGCCTCTGCCCCCTTTTTCTTCGGCGCGGCCATGTCTTTGCTCGCCGCGCTGCTGATGTGGGTATGGATGCCCAAAACATCCTCCGGATTAGCCAGCTAAAGAATCACAATTAATATAGATAGGAGTAGCCACGCCCTTCAGCGATGTTGCTCCAAAAAGGATCCATTCCAAAGGTTAAATTAAAATCGCGCAAATAGCGCGATTTTAATTTGAATGTAAGGCGGGAATGGATGGGAGTCGAACCCACCACGGCTCGCAACGCGACCCGACACCGATTTTGAAGACCGGGAGGCCCACCGGGACCTATCCACTCCCAAAATAACTAGACAACCAATTGTTTTTCCAGGTCGATTAACGCCTGCTTGGCTTCAGTATAACACTGCTCCAATTGTGGAATCAGGTTTTGCGCCGAAATTAAATCGCCACTCTTGCCCATTTTCTCTAATCGCAGACTTACCTCTCCAATGATCTCCAACCCCATGTTCAAGCTAGAACCCTTGAGACTATGCGCTAGGCTGCCAATTGTCGCGGCATTTCCTGAAAGGGCTGCTTCCTTTATCTCACTGACCAGACGGTCCGACTCTTCAATATAAGTCTGAATCAGATCCAAAACCAAATCATCCCCCAAGTCCCGCAATACCGCAACTGTGTCGAAATTTAGTACTTGAGACATGCGTACAACTCCTTCTGGTTTTTTCTTATTTTAGCGTAAAACTGGCTTTTGCAAAGCCAGCAACGCATTTTGGATATCATCCAATCGAATAGGCTTGCTGATGTAACCATTCATCCCTGCCGAAAGGCATTTTTCCCGATCTTCACTCATCGCGTTGGCGGTCATCGCGATAATCATGGGTTGTGGTTGGATCCTGGTGTCACTCCGAATAACCCGCGTCGCTTCGAATCCATCCATGATTGGCATCTGAATATCCATTAATAAGATATCAAAACACTCTTCTTGCAGCTTCTCTACAGCCTGTTTCCCATTTTCAGCAATTGCTGGCTGGTACCCCATCTTCTCTAACACGCGTAAAACTAATTTCCGGTTAACAGGGTGGTCTTCCACCACCAGAATTCTCGCCGGCATCATTTTCGAAAATTGATTATCCAACAATGGTTCTCGCTTTGCCGCCATTTCAATATTGCTTTGATCAGAGAAAATTTGAGTGAAACGGTTATAAAGTGTTTGGGCCTTAATCGGTTTAATCAAACATCGTGTTTCAGCAATATTTTCAGGGCAGCGCCCATTTTCAGCAGTTTTATCCAATTGCCCAAACAACAAAAATGGAATGCTTGGGCTGTGTTCATATAAATACCGGGCCAGCGTTACGCCAGGTTTATTTGGCATGAGCAAGTCGATGCACACAACATCATACGCTCCGGTGTTTAAACGTTCGAATGCCTCATCCACGCCTAATGCGTAATCTGCCCGCATCCCCCAATACGCACACCGCTGGCAAAGCACCTTCGCTGACAGCAAATGATCTTCTACCACCAGAACGCTTTTTTGCGCCAATTGAGGTTGTTGCCCGGCTACATGCGCGGGAGCCATTTTTTCTACTGGCTGACCAGAAATTGTAAAGAAGAAAGACGTGCCTTTACCAGGCTCGCTTTCCACCCAAATATCCCCGCCCATCAAGCGCACTAACTGGCGTGAAATTACCAGACCAAGGCCGGTACCTCCGTATTTTCGCGTGGTTGAAGCGTCTATCTGCGTAAAAGGCCGAAATAATGTTGATAATCGTTCAGAAGAGATGCCTATCCCGCTATCACGTACTTCGATCTGCAATTTTTGCTCATCCAATTCCCAGCGCTTGATGCGCACAATCACTTCACCCCGATCCGTGAATTTCACCCCATTTCCGACCAGGTTTATTAGCACCTGGCGAAGGCGCAACGCGTCCCCGGAAATATAAACGGGCACATCGTTTTCAACGATGTATAACAGTTCAAGGTCTTTTGCCGAAGCTGCTGATGATACGGTATCGAATGCTTCCTCTATTACCGCGCCGATCTCCAATGGCTGCCATTCAAGAATCAAGTTACCAGACTCGACCTTGGAAAAATCGAGAATGTCGTTGATGACGGTCATCAAACTTTCACTGCTGGTCCGAATGGTTTCCACATATTCACGTTGCTCGTCACCCAGATTCGTTTCCGTCAATAAATTTGCCATGCCAATCACCCCATTCATTGGGGTGCGAATCTCATGGCTCATATTCGCCAGAAATTGCGCTTTCGCATTTGTGGCAGCTTCTGCCACACGTTTGGCTTCCACCAGGCTCTGCTCGATCATTTTCCGATCAGTGATATCGATCATCGATACCAATACTTTTTCCCAGGTTTTTTCAGCACCCGGAGCGATGGCCAGATGCATGTAACCATATACCGCTTCACCATTCAACCGCCGTTGGATGATTTCTTCACGGTAAAAACAATCACCGTTAAATAGCGCGACTAGTTCATCATGGAAAGAGATCATTGACTCAGGGGTAAGAATTGCTTGCAGTCCTTCCTCAAATGAATAATCCTCAGGGATACAATACATTTGCAGCGTGGCGCGATTTACCTGGATCACCTTTACCAGCCTGGCACATTGCAGAATTGCGTCTGGATTTTCAAAAAAGTAATACGCCAGATCATTTACCTCCTGATCACGTAGATGGTCAAAGTATTTCTTTACCTCTGAAAAATCTTCTTCCCATAATGAAATTGGAGAATCTTGAAATAGACTGCGATAATTATTTTCCGAATTTCTGAGGGCGGTTTGGGCAGAGAGTATTTCACCGATGTCATGGTAAATGATCAACGCTTCCGGTATTTTGCCTTCTTGCAGAATGGGGATCACGGATCCAATGACATCGATCTTGTTGCCATCTTTTGTAATTCGGCGAATCGTGGCGGAAATGTATTCGCCCTCTCTGATCCTTCGTTTTTCCTCTCTTCCCGCATTCATGGGTCTTTCATCTCCGATCAGGATTCCAATCCTTTGTCCTATGATCTCATCCCGCCGGTATCCAAACAGCTTCTCGAATGAAGGATTACAATCTTGAATGATTTCTTCTTTGACCTTTACAATCGCGTCCTGGCTTTTCATCAGAATCGTATCCACATATTGCTTTTGGTACTCCGCAAATTCTGTGGTCTTTTTTAATGCGTCTTCCAATTCCTGGCGCGTTTGTAGCAGAGTCTGGTTGGCAATTTCCAACTCTTCTCGAACCATCGCGGCTGTAACCAGGCGATTATTCAATACCCTCCCCATTAACGCAATGATGCCGAGATAAGAATACTCAACCAGATAAATAAAACTAATCACGCGAGCGTTCACCAGGGCGTCATTGATCGCGGTAACATACACCAGCCCCAGCACAAAAAAAAGCGGAAAGGCTTTTTTAAATCCTTCTCGCTTTGCGAACTTACTGACCATATACAAAATATATAAGCCGCTGATTAACCCACAAATTGTAAATGCATTGGTCAATACTCCAGCTTGCGCTTCATAAAAACTGAACACAGGCCGATTAAAAATAATGACCTGGCGAATTACCTGGTCATTGGTGATCCAAACCAATTGATTGGAAAAGATGTATTGAGGGATGGTGATAGCAACCAATACAATAGAAATTGCCCGGATGATTCGGTTATCGCCCTCCTTTGTATAACTTTGAATTAACCGAATGAAAGAAACTGCGATGTAAGCCATGAGGACAATTTGGGCGCGCTGCCAGGGGACGGCGGCTTGTACACTGGTCACAGAATAAACAGCGCCTGAAACCAGCGTGTACCCGGCAATTAACAACGTGGTGATTCCAAAATCGAAATACACCCGCTCTACTCTTAACCGATTCGCCAGCAAGAGATAATAGATGGCGACATAAATCGCCAGCCCTGACATGATAAAAGCGGGAATGGAAATGGTTTGAAAAATCATCTGATTTTAGCCGTGGGTACCAATATTGATCTTGAATCAATAGATTAAGTATCGGTTAGATCACATTAATCATTATAGCAAACGATTAAGGTTGTTCTCTCGCCGCCTGTTTGCAATTTGTTTTCAAAAGTGTTCGATTGTTAAAGTGAATCACATCAAGAAAATGAAAAATGGCTATTTCTGCTTCCTGGCCAAGCGAGTGATTGACTGAACTCAATATTGTTGATAAACTCATAACTGTAGAAACCCTGAGCCAGATTGAAAGGAGGTAGATTTTATGAGAAAAGTGCATACCACATCCATACTCTCTTATCGAATCGCGCCTCCGGTCAAACCGGCTGAATAATCCCTTTTCAGCAAGAACTTACCAGTTTCAAGGCGCAATAGCGCCTTGTTTTATTTAAGGCGCGGTTCTACAACCTGTGATGGATCATTTCAACAAACTATTACCTATGAAGATAAAAACAACAAATAATCTGAATGATTGGATCAATGATGAAGATTGGGAAGACCATCTCTCCCCTCGCCGGGAAAAATCGGCCAAATCTTCCAAATCAACCATCGAACCTAAGGATGCCACAATCTCACCAGAAGAAGTGTTCAATTTCAGTTACAAGGCTTCTCGTCACGAACGTCAGTGGATTGTAGATTCCCTTCAACGGTTTTACCAGCAACACTGGATCGATGACGTTTTGCGGCTGCTTAAGGGCGGTAAAGAAGCCTCGGTATATCTTTGCTTGGGGAACCCCACTGCACCCACAACGACGATCGCTGCCAAAGTCTACCGGCCGCGCAAATTTCGCAACTTAAAGAATGACTGGATTTATCGGGAAGGCCGGGCGAATCGGGATGCCAACGGCAACATCATCACCGATGACGGTCTGTTGTACGCCATTCGCAAGAAAACTGATCTGGGCCGCCAATTGCTTCATTCCGCCTGGATCGAACACGAATACCAAATCCTGCAAACGCTCCACCAATCCGGCGCAGATGTGCCGGCAGTGTTCGCACGTGGGGACAATGCCATATTGATGGAATATTTTGGCGATGGTGTGCTGCCCGCGCCGACTTTGAGTGAGATTGATCTTGACCCGCCCGAAGCTCGATTATTGTTTGAGCGGGTGCTGTTTAACATCGAAACCATGCTCACCCAAAATGTAATTCATGGGGACTTATCCGCGTACAATATTCTCTATTGGGATGGCGACATCCGCCTGATCGATTTCCCGCAAGCCATTTCCCCCCATGAAAACCACAACGCCTGGGCAATTTTCTCGCGAGATGTGAACCGTATTTGCGAGTATTTCTCCGCCCAGGGCGTTAGCGGGTGGGATGCCCGGCGCCTCGCCACAGATCTTTGGCGCAAGCATCATCTCGCCACCAAACCCACTCTCGATCCACACTTTTTGGACGCCGAAAACCCAGAAGATCGTCAGTGGTGGGAATCCGAGCAGAACGAGACTTCCGAGTAGAAAAATGAGGGGTTGTCTTTTTAAAGCAGCCCCTCTCACTCTTTTCCATGCGATACGGCTACAATCTCAGCCATGATCGCCAGAGCAATCTCCTCCGGATTTGCCGCGCCAAGATCCAAACCAATCGGACCATGGATGCGCTTTAATTGATCTTCGGTCGCGCCCATGTCCAAAAGTTCTGCCTGGCGGCGCTGTTGGGTCTTGCGTGAACCCAACGCGCCAATATACCGCGCCGGGCTGGCAATCGCCGTTTTCATCGCCGGCAAATCCAATTTATCATCATGGCTTAACACCGTGATATAGGTGTTGGCATGGATACGCAGCGATTCCAAAACCTCTGATGGCCAGCCGATCAGCAGCTCATCCGCGGTGGGGAAACGATCGCGGTTGGCAAAAGCTTTCCGCGCATCAACCACAATCGTGTGAAAACCCAGCTGTTGCGCGAATTGAACCAAAGGAATGGCAATATGCACCCCGCCAACTACGATTAATTGCGGACGAGGCGAAAAAGTCTCAATCCAAATATCCTGGGTTCCAGCGGACAATTCCATCTCCAGCCGGCCGGTTTTTTGCAAAACAAGCCAAACCCTCGCTTCGGAAACCAGTTTCTGGAAGTCTTCACCGGTCGGGTAAACCCCCTCGGTTCGGCCGTCCGGCCACACCAGCATGGTGCTGCCAGCATGCGCGCCTTTTAAGAGAACCACGCGGGCAAACAAATCCTCCGCTTCAAGGTGTCGAAAAATGGATAAGAATCCCGCCGCATTCTCTTCCATGTTTTTGTGAATTTCTTCCACAAAAACGTGGATCATGCCGCCACAGGCCAACCCAACACTGAAAGCCAGGTCATCCGAAATGCCATATTCAATCAATCGCGCGCGCCCGCTCTGGAGAACTTGAAGCGCTTCCTCCACCACCGCGCCTTCCACACACCCGCCACTGACTGAGCCGCTGAATTCGCCGCGCTCATTAACAATCATCTTGGCGCCTAACCCGCGCGGAGCGGAACCGTATACTTTCACCACCGTAGCCAGACAAATTCGCAATCCCGCTTGTTGCCACTCTTGCACTTGTTGAATTATTTCAC
>Ga0209269_1000746_pt1 | contig 24366 bp, 19 predicted proteins | sample MTBAKMMethaMetaG_FD_187455 | JGI IMG/M metagenome (GOLD analysis project Ga0209269, IMG submission 187455) | Enrichment culture microbial communities from Arthur Kill intertidal strait, New Jersey, USA, that are MTBE-degrading - MTBE-AKM (Arthur... | ecosystem: Environmental > Aquatic > Marine >... | reverse complement strand
AGCTTCGGACGGCAGAACAATTAATGCGGATTTGAATGGTTCTTACAACATTTTAAGAAAAGCAATCCCGGACGCATTTTGCAACGGGATAGAGGGTGCTGCAGTTCACCCTTCGAGATTCATTCTCGTAAACTAATGCATAGTTTTCTATGCTTTTAGATACTGTGGTTTGTTAGGCATTTGTAAATCATTGGTGAAGCAGCAACTCGAATATCATTGGAAACCCAACAAAGATTTCATCAAATTCCTTGGAAGAAAATGATTGGTATGCGCCATATATTAGTTCATGGATATTTTGAAATTAATCTCGATATTGTATGGTCGGTAGTTAAAAATGATTTAGATTTTCTTAAAGAACAAATTGAGTGCGCTTTAGAAGCCTTAGAATAATTATTCTACCCAATAACATAACTCTATTCAGTAACCAGAACAAGCAACTGTCCTGGAACTTAAAAGGACAGTTGCTCCTTTTCTAATCAACGGTTTTTAATGGCCTGCTTTAGCAGGTAAGAACTTCTTCACCATTGCCATTGGGATCTCTTTGATCTCCTTAATTCCCATCAATAGCGCGGCGCCGAAATAGACCAGCGCTCCCGCTCCGCCGCCGATCACAATCAGCATAATATCTCCCGGTGCAAGCCATGCGCGCACAGCCTCGATCACGCCGGCCATTAGACCGGCCGCAATGAGCGCTTTCAGCGCGTCCAGACCGATGCGTCTTGCATCGACGCCTTTCCAGCGGATGCTCAAAATGACCAGACCGGTCAGGGCTTCGATCAAAACCGCCACACCATTGGCCAAGGCTGGGCCGCCCTGTTCCAATCCACCAGCGCTGATGGGTTGCGCCAGCCAAATTGCCAATCCTACATTTAGCATGGTGGTAAAGAACGAGACATACAATGGGGTGTAGGTATCCTGTTGGGCCGCATAGGCGCGCACCACTACTTCCAACATGGATTGTGAGATTAAAGCCACCGCGTAAAACCGTAATGCGTAATAAACCATGTTGGTACTCTCGGCAGTGAATTCCCCTCCCTCGAACAGTAATCGGATTAATGGTTTGCCCAACACCATCAGACCCACCGCGGCGGGGATGGCCAGGGTCAAAATAGCCCGCAAGGATCCGCTTAAAGCCCGTCGCTGTGCGTCGGTGTCTTTTTGGGCGGCCAGGGCGGCCATCGTGGGAAATACAGCGATGCCGATCGCTGTCCCGATCAGAGTCCAGGGCATGTTCATCAACCGGTAGGCAAAGTCTAGAGAAGCCAGGCGTCCTTCACCTAATCTTGAGCTCAGGGTGGCGTTCAGCCAGTTGATACTGGCGCGTGCCATCAGCAAATCGATTATGCGCGGGGCCATCAAGATCGCCACCCGGCGTACACCCGCGTCCCACCCCAGCACGGGCTGCCAGCGAACTTTGTATATCAATAATCCCGGCACTTGAATCAGCAAATGCAGCAGTGCGCCAAACACCGCACCCCACGCGATGCCAAATATACCCATGCTTGGTACCAGGAAAATCGCACCCGCGATAATCCCTAAACTGTACATTGAAGGCAACAACGATGGGATGAGAAAATGCTGGTGGGCATACAGCACCGCGGTCAGTATCCCACTTACGGAAAACAGGATGGTGGAAAGCAGGAGCACACGCATCAGCTGCACAGTCAGCGCCTGGATCTCCGGTGGGTACTGTGCGCCAACACCCCAACGCCCAGAGACCAGCCAAGGGGCTGCCAACGCCACTGCAATTGAGGCGACGGTTACCAGCAGGAAAATCAAGTTAACCACTTTACTGAACAGTTGGTCGGGGTCTCCCGACTCCTTCTTCTCTAAGAACTGCGTGTAGACCGGCATAAACGCGAAACTTAACGCGCCGCCAGATAACATAGTGAAAAGCAACTCCGGGATTACATTCGCGGCGGTAAATGCATCCAACTCTGATCCGGTACCAAATTGTCCGGCGATAATGCGTTGACGAAACAGGCCAATCACAATGGATGCCGCCCAACCTACCATCACGATCAGCGTTGATCGCGCGATGGTGCCTGTGCGGTCTGATTGTTTTTCTGGTTTTAAACTTTCTGTCATAATCTCCTCGTTTAGCGATTCGAGTTACATGTACCCAATTGTACAACAAGCCCGGTTGCTTGAGCGAGTTTTCGAAGGTAAGATATTAAAGAAACGAAATGAATCTACGCAAGGAAGGTGTAAAAATGTCCTTAAAAGGAAAAAAGATTTTGTATTTGATTGGTCCGGGTTTTGAAGAGCTGGAATTCTATGTGCCCATCATGCGCCTGCAGGAAGAATTTGCCGAGGTCGTCGTGGCCGGTGAAAAGCCTGGAAAGGTCTACTTTGGTAAGCATGGCAACTGCCTGGAAGGCAAAGCCGATATTGGCTTTGATCAGGTGGATACCAACCAGTTTGATGCATTGATTGTACCCGGTGGTTGGGCCCCGGATAAAATCCGTCGCGATGAACATGTCAAACGAATCACCCGCGAGATGTACGAGCAGAAAAAAATCGTTGGCATGATCTGTCACGCCGGGTTGGTGGGGATCAGTGCGGGGATTGTCAAAGGTCACGATGCCACTGGCAGTGAAGGTATTAAAGATGATTTGATCAACGCCGGCGCGAAGTGGCGTGATGAACCCGCTTTCCGCAGCGGGAATCTTGTCTGGGGGCGTGTTGTGGCAGATATTCCTGATTTCTGCCGCGAATTAATGAAAGCCTTGAAAGATACCTAATTCCACTGGTAGTCAAAAAATCACAATTGCTAAGAAGGATGATACACTTAGGAACTGCTAGCTAAATGAAAGCAGTTCCTCTTTCTTTACATAATCCCCCTCATTATTGGAGCCAAAATGGCCAAGAAATTAAATCTGCAGTCAGCCATGTATCGTCTGTCAAAAGACCGCAATCTTTTTGAGCAGGCCAAAACCTATGCCTATGATTATCTGGATCATGCATTTGACCGCAACGTATATCCCACTGACGAAGCTTTGTCGAATTTAAGCGTGTTCGATGAATCGCTATCCGATCTTCCCGCTGATCCTACCGAAATGCTGCGCCTGCTGCATGAATACGGTTCGCCGGCCACGGTTACTACTACAGGAGGACGTTATTTTGGACTCGTGGTTGGGAGTGTTTTCCCGCCGGTGATGGCCGCCAAGTGGCTGGCGGATGTGTGGGATCAGATTACGCCATTGTATGTGACTTCTCCCATTCTTTCCAAACTTGAATCGGTTACCGAAAAATGGTTACTCGACTTATTTGGGTTACCGCCTCAGACTGCTGCGGGTTTTGTCAGCGGTTCCTCAATGGCAATTCTCTGTGGGTTGGCCGCGGCGCGCCATGATATTCTCAAACGCACTGGTTGGGATGTGAACGCACAAGGATTATTTGGTGCCCCACCTTTCCGGGTCGTATTGGGAGCCGAAGCGCACAGCACGGTGTTCAAAGCACTGGCCTTGCTGGGTTTGGGCAAAGACCGGGTGGAGCTGGTACAGGTTGACGAGCAGGGACGCATGCGGGCTGACCAAGTTCCTCAGTTGGATAGCAATACCTTGTTGATCTTGCAGGCGGGAAATGTCAATACCGGCTCTTTTGACCCGATCGATGAGCTATGCGATCGAGCCAACGCGGCGGGTGCCTGGGTGCATATCGACGGTGCATTTGGACTGTGGGCGGCGGCATCTGCCAGCTATCGACATTTGACTCTTGGAATGGAAAAAGCTGATTCCTGGTCAGTGGACGCGCATAAAACGCTCAATACCCCATACGACAGTGGAGTTGTGCTTTGCAAGCATCGAGATGCTTTAATTTCCGCTTTGCAGGCCACCGGTTCCTATATCCTGTATAGCGAGAATCGTGACGGTATGCTCTATACGCCAGAAATGTCGCGAAGAGGACGGGCGTTGGAAGTCTGGGCTACATTAAAGATTCTGGGCAAAAGCGGGGTGGAAGAACTGGTCGACGGGCTTTGTGAACGTGCGAATCAATTTGCGGAGCAGATGCGCGCGAATGGGTTTACTATCCTGAACGAGATCGGGTTTAATCAAGTGCTGGTTGCCTGTGATACACCCGAGATAACTTCCGCCACTTTAAAAAATTTGCAAAAATCAGGTGAATGCTGGTGTGGGGCGGGCAACTGGCGTAACACACCTTTGATCCGCGTCAGTGTTTGTTCCTGGGTTACCACAGCGGAGGATATTGACCGCACCGTTGCGGCGTTTGTGAAGGCGCGCTTGGAAGCAGGTATTTAGAATTTTCATTGTTACGGGTATCAGGACAAATATTTGGAGGGCTGTCAAAAAAGACAGCCCTCCTAGGACTACAAAAAAGCTCTCGGAGGAAGAGCTAATTCAAATACCAGTTTTCCCCCTTTTTTCCAAAGAGTTACTAATGATAAGCTTTCCATCTGCTTCGACAGACAAAGGTACGGGGTCAATAATCTCTCCATAGAATTGGCCCTCGGATCCAAACATCCGGGCAGCGATCAGTACAGGTTCTCCCTTGGGATTTAGGATTACTTTTCCTGAATAGTAGGATCCTATCTCATCTCCGACCAGGAAATCATCACAAATGGTACGAAAAGGACCAAAAGGTGAATCTGATACCAGATAGTGGGTGCCCGTTTGTCGCTTAATGCCTTTTTTTGCTAAGCGATCTTTGGAAAATTTATCGTGACTGACGCTAAAAAGCAAATACCACCGATTTTGGATCTCGATTAATTGTGGCACTTCAAGATAGCCAAACTCTCCAGCCTGAGTGATGGGGGGCAGTACTTCCCAATCGGTCAAATTGGTTGATTTGGCGTGACCGATTACGCCTCGAGCGGTTCTATCGCCCGAGTTTTCTCTGGCGGTAATATAGGCGTGGAATTCTCCACTATATTTGAAAATCCAGGGATCCCGCCACGCCTGATCATGCCACATATTCAAGTCAAGAACTTCATACCATCGTGGGTCAGCCTCAATCACTGGATTTTTGGAATACCTCTGCCAGTGGATTAAGTCAGAGGAAGTTGCCAGACCGATGCGTTGAATTAATCCCTTTTCAGCACCCGCACAGCCGGTGTAAAACATATACCAACTCCCAGAATGATGCACAATGCTTCCGGTCCAGGTGGTGTAGTTATCCCACATGTTAGCATCACATGAAGGCGCAAAAGCATCGGGAAGAACCTCCCAATTGATTAGATCTTGGGAGACGGCATGACCGATTGAAGCGTTCCAATGGCGTAATGACTCATCTTCAATTTCCCGGGGGGCTTGAAGATAAAACACATGTATATCCGAACCATCTTGTGCAAACCAAAAATCCCATATCCATTTATCTGATAACGATAATGTCATTGGTGTTTCCTCATTGAGTAGTAGCTTTCAGGAAATAGGTTTCTTTCTGATTCAATGGGTTTTTGCTTTCTTATCCTTTTACACCAGTAGAAGCAACACTCTGCACAAACCACTTTTGGAAGACCAGGAAAACGGTCAGTGTAGGCAGGGTCATCAGTGTTGCAAAAGCAAACCTATCTCCCCATAAGAAAGGTGCTTGCCCATAAAGGGTGTTCATAGCCAATGGGAGGGGCATGTATTGAGGACCACGGGTCACCATCAGCGGCCAAAGCAGGGTACCCCATTTAAAGATGAATTGGAGAATAGCGACTGTGGCAAATACGGGCAATGAAAGTGGAATAATGATATTCCAGTACATACGGAAGCGGCCAGCGCCATCGACCAAAGCAGCTTCTTCTAATTCCTTAGGGATACCTATGAAGAACTGATAAAAAAGGAAGATGGAGAAAGCATCCGCCACAAAAGGAATGATTTGTATGTGATAACTGTTTAACCAGCCAAACCAATTGGTGACTTTGAGAAGAGGTACAGCGATCGCTTCAAAGGGAATAATCATCAAGGCCACCACGAAAGCCAAAACCACCCCCCGGCCTTTCCAGTCCATGCGCGCCAATGAATACGCAATTAGACTGTTGACAACCAGTCCAAAAATGATGGTGGTTCCAACGATAATAACGGAGTTCATAAAGGCTAGAGGAAAATTAACACGTTTGAAAACATCGGCATAGTTTTGAAGAGAAATTGTCTTGGGGATAAACATCCATATTGACCCCATGTCCATTGTGATGGTGGTCTCATCTGGCTGTAAAGAAAGTACAATCATGGCAATGGTTGGAAACAGGAAGAAAAACCCTAAAGCCAATAATGCGATATAACCCAATATTACCCCGATGCGCTTTTGCCATTTAAAACTTGAACGTATTGAAGTGATGTTTGACATTATTTCACCGTCCTCTCTTCTTTCATCACCGCGCGCTGAATAAAGGAAATGGTCAATACGATCAAGAAAAATACGACCGTGATCGCGGAGGCATAACCGATCTTTCCCTGTTCAAACCCCATCACCTTGGTGTAGAAAATCATCGTTTGTGTGGCATTTTGTGGGCCGCCTCGTGTTAATACTTCTACTTGAGAGTAAAGTTGGAAAGCGAGAATAGTGGTGGATAAAACCACAAAGATGGTGGTGTTTCGCAGTAAAGGCAGCGTTACATTGAAGAACTGCTGAAAAACATTGGCCCCGTCTATCTGGGAAGCTTCATAAAGGGAGTTGGGAATCTCTTGCAAACCTGCCAGGTAAATCACCATTTGGAAGCCAACCCCTTGCCAAATCGAAAGCAGCATGATCGCGGGAAAAGCCAACTTGTAATTTCCCAACCAGTCTTGCGGACCAATCAATCCGAATGTAATGAAGTGCACAAATTGATTAATTGTGCCATTGGCACTTGCTTCGTACAGAAATGCCCAAACTACAGAGACCACAACCATTGTGATCGCCACCGGACTGAAATAAATTGTGCGAAAAATATTAACAAATTTAAGTTTGCGGTTGATCAACACTGCCAGCAATAGCGCCATGGTTGTTTGAATGGGGACAACAACGATGACAAAGAGAAAGTTATTACCCATTGCGCGCAAAAACCGTGCATCTGAAAACATGCGAAGAAAGTTACGCAAGCCCACAAACGCAGTAGGATTGGGCCCGGGCACAAGGCGTTGGTCGGTGAAAGCAAAAATGAAAGCCATTAAAAAGGGTAAGACAACAAACAATAAAAGGAAGAATAAGGCTGGGGATGCAAATATCCAGGCCAGTACATTTTCGGTTTTTTGCCAGCCCAGTATGTTGCTTTTCTTCTTTTGCATGATAATGCTCCTTAGAAGAGACATGCATCGGTGCGATTCGCACTGAATTCCAAAAAGATCCCCATCTGGGATGATTTTTCCCAGATGGGGTAAGTAAATTTATTTGTACCCGTTGTTGTCTTCGATATCCTGATCGATGGCTGCGGCAGCTTCGCTCAGGGCTTGCTGAACATCCCCGCCATTTACTATGGAATCGACCGCAAAGGCGAATTCATTGGTGATAATCGCGTATGCTGGAGTGATCGGACGCGGGATCGCAACGCCACCCTCTAATTGCTGGATGAAGATATTCAATGGCCCGCCTTCTCCATATAATTCTTCACGCTGAGCCAGCGCGGACTTGCGGGCCGGGATGGCGCCATTGCCATCTGTCATGATCAAAATATTTTCGGGTTCGATCATGTGGTTGAGGAAAGCCAGGGCCCCATCCGGATTTTGGCAGGAACTGGTGATGCCCCAATTCCATGAGCCCATACCGGTTGCCGCACCCGCACCGAAATCTGGCATGGGGATCAAAACCATGTCTTCACCCAGGGCTTCGCTGTGGGCGGGATACATCCAATGACCTACCCAGACAAGGGCTGAAATCTTTGAACCGTAAAAGTCATCATCTGTGGTTTGCCCGGGATTTACGTAGCCGGCATTAATCCAGTTTTGCAGGGCTTGCATGGCTGCCACTGATTCTGGTCCATCTAATGTTCCGGTGGAGGCTGAATAATCGCTGCGGTCAATCAAATCGCCGCCAAATCCCTGGAGCAGGGGAGAATAGGCGTAGGTATACCATTCGCCCCGACCATAATTGAAGTGCATATCCAGCGCGTACTCAATTTCGGGAAGCGCCTGAAGGGCTGCCAATGCGCTTTCGAATTCTTCAAGGGTCCAGGCATCTTCAATGCTGGTCGGAATGCGTACTCCCGCGGCATCCAAATAGGATTTATTTCCCCACAATGAAAGCCCGGAATCGAATTGACCCAGACTGTACAGCTCACCTTTATAAGTACCTTGTTCAATGATGGATGGCAAGAAATCATCTAGAATAGCCTGATCGATTTTTCCAGTCAACGGAGTTAAGTACCCAGACCAGGCAAAGTTGTAGAGCAATGGGCCATCAAAATCGAGCAAGCAAGGTAAATCTCCCGCCAATGCCGCAGCGTTGACCTGATCGGTGTAAGAACCGTCGGGTAATTCAATCAGTTCAACAGCATACTCGCTTTGCTTGGCATTGAAGTCTTTCATAAACTGCTGAACCGCTTCTCGTTCTCCACCCTGACCAGCGTGTGTCCATACCGTAATCGTTACCGGTTCTGTTGAGGTCGAGTCGGCTGATGCGGGGGCTGCAGTGGTGGGCTCAGGTGCTGCGGATTCACCCGCAGGTGCTTCTTGGGCCGGTGCATTCTCTGGGGTCAGAGCGGCACAAGATGTCAACGCAAGGGAGAATATGGTCAATATCGAAAGTAAAAGCCAAATGGTTTTTCCAGATCTCATCTTTCAACTCCTAGTTAGATTCAAAATAAAGGATACATGAATTTAAGCGCTTCAATCGTTTTTAGGTTGAAGACTTCCTGTAAGGGTCATCAAAATCTTTTGATGCGGAGAAGCATGTTTTCGTCATGATTCTGGCATTTATGCAGACTATTTGCGATGAACACCCTTCAGGTTGACGTGAGTTTGTTATAATAATTCTCACACGCTCAAACTCGAAGGAGCAACAACCCTTTGAAGGGCGTGCTCTCGATGAGAAGTATTGCTCTCTGCCAAGTTTGCCGATACTTCTCATCACTTTTTAAGACTAATCAAAAAATCTCTTGATATGGATAATCACCTCCTTCATTCGGCTGACTCTTATGCAGAATCGCGCACAATTAGTGGGCATTCCAGCAATTTTTGAACAGGCGAATTAGTTTGTTCTGATTGAGGGGTATCAATGTGTTCCAGTAGATGTCCTACAGCCCATTGCCCCATTTTGTAGTGTGGTAATTCCATGGTAGTCAACCCTGGAAATATGTCGGCTGCGATCAATTCCTGGTTGTCATAACCAATAATGGCAACATCATCAGGAATACGTAATCCCATTTTTCGAATGGCGTCATAGGCTCCCATTGCCATGCGGTCGTTGTAACAGAAAATGGCGGTAGGTCTATTCTCTTGCTGCAAAATGTGCTTTGTGCCGAGATACCCTCCGGTTGGAATAGAACCCGGGAAGTTGAAAATGATCTGATCATCAAAAGGAATGTTATGTTTTGCGAGTGCCTGCCGGTACCCTTCTAACCGTCCATATTTTGCAGGTAATGATTCGCTTGTGGTAATTACACCGATTCGTTGATGCCCCTTGCTGAGTAGATATTCGGTTGCTACTCTACCTCCAGTTACCTCATCTGGAACCACGGAAGGAAGGCTTTGATCATCGACAAAACAATCCAGAAGAACGGTAGGCAGCTTTTTTAACAGGTCGTGATGCTGGACTTCATGATGATACATGGTTGCGTAAACAATACCGTCTACATTGCGATCGTGAACAGCCTGGAAAGCGGCTTCACGCATTTTTGTATCCCCACTGATGTTTATTAACAGAATAATATAACCAAGCTCCCAGGCCTTATCTTGCGCTCCCTGGATCATCCGAACCGCGTAAGGAGTCGTAGCAATTTCTTCAGAAATAAACCCAATGGTGTAAGTGCGTTTTGAACGTAATCCCCTTGCCAAGATGTCAGGCCGATAATCGAGTTCTTCAACAGCTAATTGAATCCGGTCTCTCGTCTCGGGGGTAACCTGAATCTGATTCTTCAGGACCTTGGAAACCGTTTGATAGCTGACTCCGGCACGCCGGGCTACATCTTTTAATGTGACTCGATTTTTCATTGATCTCCTCTTATGCGAACGTTCGCACGATCGTTCGCATTTACTATACAACAAACATACCCTGGTTGTCAATAGGTTAACAGGAGATTAATTTGTTTGATTATGAAATCAGGAAGACATATTTTAAATAATGAAGTGCTTCCGATCGAGGCAAGACCAAATTAGATTAATATATCTAATGATATGGTTCTGTTTGAAATCACCTATTGACACCGGATATAAAAAAATATATACTCTACAAGTAAAACGTATTACTAATTCGTATTACCCAAGATCTATTTATGAAAAAGCATGTGATTACCATGATGGACGTTGCCAGGCACGCCGGGGTTTCTCAGACCACCGTTTCGCTGGTGTTAAATAATACCGAGACACCCAATATTCCAGATGAAACCCGACAGCGGGTTATGGCTTCTGTGGCTGAGCTTGGATACCGTCCAAATGTTTTAGCTCAGGGATTGCGCATGAAGCGGTCAGGCGTTTTTGGCTTTATTACTGATTCAATCGCAATCTCACCCCACGCCGGGAAGATATTTGAAGGCGCTCAGGATATCGCATGGGAAAATGACAAGATCTTGATTTTGGTTAACACCAAAACCGACCCCTTAATGGAAGCCAGTGCGGTCGATATTCTTTTAGGCAGGAGAGTGGAAGGCATTATTTACGCAACCATGTATCATCGTGCGGTGACAATCCCAGCCGCATTGCGCGAATTGCCAATGGTATTATTGGATTGTTTTGTAGAGGATCAGCAAATCCCATCGGTTGTGCCTGATGAATTTGGTGGGGGTTACACAGCTGTAAAGTATTTACTGGAAAAGGGACATCGAAGAATTGGTTTTATCAATAGCGGTGATGATATTCCAGCATCCTCAGGGCGTTTTGAGGGATATAAAGTTGCCCTGGAGGAACATGGTATTCCTTTCGATCCGGATTTGGTAGCTCGTTCTGAAAAGCACACAGATAATGGATATCCTTGTGCTCGAGCACTGATGCAAATTAAAAACCGACCCACGGCATTGTTTTGTTTCAATGACCGCACTGCCATGGGTGCGTATGATGCAATCCGGCAGCTGAATCTAAAGATTCCAAATGATGTCGCAGTCGTGGGCTTTGACAATCAAGAAATCATCTCCGCGAATCTTTATCCAGCATTAACCACCATTGAATTACCTCATTATCAAATGGGGGTTTGGGCGGTTCAAAAACTTGTCGATATCTTGTCGAGTAATGGGCAGGTTGAGCCAATTCAATACAAAATGCCATGCCCAATCATTGTCAGGGACTCTGCCTGAACGAAATTTTTTTATCAATTTAGTAAAACGTATTACTAAAAATTATTTTTAAAAATTACATTTTCTGAATACATAAAGGAGGATTTATCGGGAAAATTATCATTACTCAACAACGAATGATATGCAACACACAATTAAGGGCGTTTAAAAACTTGGAAAATAAGACATAAGGAGAGAGACATGAAATCAAGAGGTTGGAAGATTTTGAGTGTTCTTGCTATAGTGGCTATGGTCTTGGCAGCCTGTACCACAACCACAGCGCCGCAAGCCAACACAACTGAGAATTCTGCCAATACTGCCACTGAAGCACCAACCGCTGCGAATGTATCTAGTGATACCTCGGCTGGCCCAACCACGTTAACTATGTGGTATCACGGAGCCGGGAACGAAGCGGAAAGGGAAGTTCTGCTTGGCATCGTTGAAGATTTCAATAATTCACAAGAGAATTATGTTGTTGAAGTCCAGGATTTTCCTCAAATCAGCTACAACGAATCAATTGTTGCGGCAGCTCTGGCGGGTAACTTACCGGATATCATCGATGTTGATGGACCTGTCATGCCGAATTGGGCCTGGTCTGGTTATATGGCCCCACTTGATATCCCTCAGGAAAAATTGGATGCTTTCCTGCCCACAGCAATTGGGAAGTGGGATGGTAAGGTTTATTCAGTAGGTTTATGGGAAGCCGCCTGTGCCATGTACGCACGCAAGTCTGTATTGGAAAAAAATGGCATCCGCATTCCCACATTGGAAGAACCCTGGGACCTGGAAGAGTTCAACTCAATCTTAGAAACCCTGAAAGCCTCAGGCGAATTTGAATATGTTCTCGATATGGGCATGGCTTGGAAAGGTGAGTGGTATCCCTATGGATTCTCACCATTCTTACAAAGCTTTGGGGGAGATATTCTGGATCGTTCAACAATGACAACCGCCGAAGGGGCATTGAATGGTCCAGAGGCGATCGCTTTTGGTGAATGGTGGCAGAATTTATTTGCTGAGGGTTATGTACCAGGAATTACCCAGGATTCAGCTGATCGTGACACCGGATTTATTGATGGGAAATATGCCTTACAATGGAATGGTAACTGGGCTGGTGGATTGGCAAAAGAAAAACTGGGTGATGATCTCTTAATTTTGCCCGCGCCAAATTTTGGAAACGGTGCGCGCATTGGTGCGGGTAGCTGGGAGTTTGGTGTTTCTGCCAACTCGGAAAACGTAGAGGGCGCAACTGAGTTCATCGAGTTCATGATGCAAGATGAATACCTGGTTCAATTCTCAGATGTCACCGGAAATATTCCGGCTACCAGCACCGCAGCAGCGGCTTCGAAGAATTATGCACCCGGTGCCCCTTTTGAAATCTTCTTCCAGTACACTGCTTCACAAGCTACACTCCGGCCACCTACACCGGCATACCTTAATGCTGCATTGATATTTGAGAAAGCACTGGCTGATATTTCGAACGGTGCAGATGTTACAGCCACGTTAGACAATGCGACTGATGAAATCAACGCGGATATTGAGGCGAACAATGGGTATGGGTTTGATGGCTCTGTAATTGGCCCATCGATTAAAGAGGATGCAATAGCAAAGGCTAATTCAAACTAATTGAAACCAAACATAACCAGTTTTTAATCAACTAACTTTTCCCTCTCTCCAAAGATTTACATGTCTTTGGGGAGAGGGGATCAAAAAGCAGAAATTCAACAGATTTTATTCAGGAGTATTGCAATGACAGCAATAACCAAGACCGGAATTCAAGATCAAAATCATTTGGAGAACGGGATCAAAGGCCGCCATATGGAAGCACTGATAGGTTGGTTGATGGCCAGTCCAGCGATGATACTCCTGGTGGGCTTTTTGATCATTCCTTTTTTCCTGGCATTCTACTTTTCTTTTACCAATCAAAGGTTAATCTCCCCCAATCCAACCGAGTATGTTGGAATGGCTAATTTTAAACAACTCCTGTCATTCAATGTATTGCGTTTAGATCCACTTACAGATGAATTCGGACAACCTGTTCTCGATGAAAATGGATCACTTACATTTCCCAGTGAACGTGAATTCACTCGAAACAATCCGGATTATCCAAAATTGAAAGGTCTTCAAAAATGGAAATCCTGGGACGTTGGCAATTCCCGATGGGTATTGTTAGCTGGTGACGTCTTGTTCATGAAGTCATTGATCAATACTTTTTATTTTGCTCTGGTCATTGTTCCAGGGCAGGCAGGATTAGGTTTATTGCTTGCCTTGCTGATTAATAAACGGACTGCAGGGGTTAATTTCTTCCGGACTGTGTACTTTATACCGGTTGTCGTTTCAATCGTGGTCGTCTCAATATTGTTTCAATTTATTTATGATGGCGATAATGGATTAATCAACACCGCTTTAGTCTTTATCACTGGGGGAAGGTTTACACCCATTGATTGGTTGGCTTCACCAAAAACAGCCATGCCCGCGATCATGCTTATGTCTGCCTGGCAAGCTGTCGGCATTCATATGGTCATCTGGTTGGCAGGTTTGCAAACCATCCCAGAGATTCTGTATGAAGCCGCAAGTATTGATGGAGCAAATAGCTGGCAGAAATTTATATATGTCACCTGGCCTGGCTTGCGCAATACCGCTGTTTTTATCCTTGTGACCATCACGATCGCAGCATTGGGACTCTTTACCCAAATCGACGTAATGACCCGAGGAGGACCCTTAGATTCAACCAGCACCATTATTTATCAGGCTGTTCAGAAGGGTTATAAGATGCAAGATATTGCATACGGATCTGCGATTTCAGTGATTTTCTTTGTTCTTGTTCTGTCTGTGGCTCTTATTCAGCGCTATCTAACCAAGGAGAAGGACGTATGAACTCCCTAATGACAAATAGGAAAAAACAAAATTTCTCCAATATTCTTCGATATGGCTTCATGATTCTGCTGGCTATCATATTTTCCTTCCCGGTAGTGTTCATGATCGTTTCATCGCTGAAGCCCAGCATTCAAATCCTCCGGGATTCATCTACCTTGCTCGCGTTCTTACCCGTGGGTGATATCTCAGTGGAAAATTATGTTAAAGCCTTCCAAAGAGCGCCGATCAGCCTTTTTGTTTTCAATTCTTTGCTGGTCACTGCAGTCACGATGGTGCTTGGTTTATTGATTAATTCTATGGCAGGTTTTGCGTTGGCCTGTATGCGTTGGAAAGGTAAAGAAATTCTATTATCCGTGATTATCGCTACGCTGATCTTACCATTTGAGACAATCGCTATTCCACTATTGATGGTGGTGAGTAAATTGCCGTGGATCGGATTGGAGGGTTTAAGATTTGGTTGGCTAAACAGTTATCACGTCCAAATCATTCCGTTCATAGTCGATGCTTTTTCCATCTTTCTTTTCGTGCAATTCTTTAAGTCATTACCGTATGACTTAATTGAGGCCTCCAGAATCGATGGCGCAAGCTGGTTAAGAATATATGCGCAGGTAATTGTTCCTATCTCGGGGCCAGTATTTGCCACAGCGGCCATCCTGCGGGGACTTTTTATGTGGAATCAATACTTGTGGCCCAGTATGGTTGTCCAAAGCACGCAATTCCGGCCGGTAATGGTAGGGCTTGGTTACTTCTGGCAGCTTACCTCCTCCAACACTGCCGGAGAAGGAATCCTTCCTTGGGGAGAATTGATGGCTTACCTGACGGTCATCACTGTCCCGGTGATTGTATTGTTTGTTGTCCTGCAACGGGCATTTGTGGAAAGTATTGCCACAACCGGGCTGAAGGGATAATTCCTGGCAACTTATCGAGTATTTCGAATTCTTATTTAAATTTTAAGATTAACTCGAAGAAGGGTTATCGGTTCACTTATTTTGAATTACCACAATTCAATATTTTTCACATTGAATATTATAGATACTTGGAAATAAACAATAATGTCACTCGATAAATCATCACGACCACTTTATCATTTCACACCTTCTTCCGCCTGGATGAATGACCCCAACGGACTGGTATATTATCAGGGAGAGTATCATCTTTTTTATCAGCATAATCCTGAGAGCAATTCGTGGGGACCAATGCATTGGGGGCATGCGGTCAGTCGAAATTTAATTAATTGGGAGCACCTTCCTATAGCACTTTATCCGGATCCGATGGGAACGATCTTTTCAGGCAGTGCGGTTATCGACTGGCAAAATACCGCCGGTTTTGGGAAAGAAGCGATGATCGCAATTTTCACGCACCATCAGGAAGGAAAACAAACCCAAAGCCTTGCGTATAGTCTTGATTTGGGGCGTTCCTGGAAAAAATATGCCGAAAACCCCGTTCTTGAGTTCCCCGGAAACTCGCGAGATTTTCGAGATCCAAAAGTATTTTGGTTTCAGGGCAACGCTGATTCACATTGGGTGATGTGTCTCGCGGCGGGTGAAAAGGTGTTGTTTTACAAGTCGCCTGATCTTATCCATTGGACACCCAGCGGGCAGTTTTGTCTTGATTCAAACGGTCGCTATGGCGTTTGGGAAACCCCGGACTTGTTTGAACTACCTGTTGACCATGATGGTGAGTCACGCTGGGTATTGACAATTGGTGTTCAACTGGGCTGCCCAGCAGGTGGATCTGGAACCATGTACTTTATCGGTGATTTTGATGGATGCTCATTTAATCCAACGTATTCTACGGAAGAAATGCTTTGGGTTGACCAGGGCGCGGATTTTTACGCCTCGCAATCGTGGAATGATGAGCCTAACCATCGCCGAATCTTTCTCGGATGGATGAGCAATTGGGAATACGCCAATACTACACCTTCAATTGATTGGCGTGGGATGTTTAGCCTGCCGCGTGAATTATCTCTCTCCAAAACAGAAGATGGAATCCGGCTTGTTCAGAAGCCCATATCAGAGATTGCGACTCTCCGCGTTGAATCGGTAAGTTGGAAAAATGTGACCATCGTTGAAGACAACAATCTTCTCCAGGATCTTCGGGGAAGTACTTTCGAAATCAAATCCAATTTTCAGATAAGGATTGGAACGGAACATTTTGGATTCCGCGTTCGGGTTGGAAATGGCGAAGAAACAATCATTGCCTACAATGCTCGCGAGCAGAAGCTATACTTGGACCGCACGCATTCCGGACAAAAGGATTTTCATACAGGATTCGCGGGAATTCATTGTGCTGATTTATCCCCTGTAAATGGCAGCATCTACTTGCACATATTCGTTGATAGTTATTCAGTAGAGATTTTCGCCAATCACGGGCAGGTTACTTTGACTGATAGTATTTTTCCATCCCAAGATAGCCTGGGATTAGAACTGTTTAGTACGTGCGGTGCAACCCATTTGAATAAATTAGATTTCTACCCTTTTAACAAACTAACATAATTCCTATTTCGATATCTTTATTTGCCCTAACCATATAATCACAACACGGCCTGGAAAAAACGAATCTTCCAGACCGTGTTGCAATATTACTAACCAGAAGCGCTATTTTAGATAATCTTTCAATATGGTATGCAGCAATCCCCCGTTGCGGTAATATCGCAATTCATTGCGCGTGTCGATGCGGGCGACGACCGTAAACCGTATCTGACTTCCATCCCCTCGAGTAGCGCGTACCTGAACTTCCTGCCCCAGATTAAGATGCTCAGTTAGATCTTCAATTTCATATGTTTCACTGCCGTTCAGTCCCAGACTTTGCGCGTTTTCTCCAGGTTTGAACTGCAGGGGCAGCACGCCCATCCCAATCAAGTTAGAACGGTGAATGCGCTCATATGATTCGGCAATGACTGCTTTTATACCCAGCAGCATAGTGCCTTTGGCTGCCCAATCGCGGCTGGAACCGGTGCCGTATTCTTTACCAGCCAGCACCAGTAAAGACGTATTCTCCGCGAGATAACGCATAGCTGTATCGTATAAGCTTGATACCTCACCGCTGGGGATGTGCACGGAGACACCGCCCTCACTTCCGGGAACCAAATGGTTCTTCAGGCGAATATTTCCAAATGTGCCGCGCGTCATCACCCGGTCATTACCCCGCCGCGAACCATATGAATTAAAGTCTTGAACGGCAACCCCCAAACTTTGCAAGTATTGACCCGCTGGACTTTCCATCGGGATTGAGCCGGCCGGTGAAATATGATCGGTGGTGATTGAATCGCCTAGCAGCGCCAAAACGCGCGCATCTTTAACCTGTGCAACTTCCTTGTCTTGAAGGCCAAGGTTTACAAAGTAGGGAGGTTCCTGAATGTAAGTGGATGATTCATCCCATGAATATATTTTCCCATCTCCGGCGCCTAGCGCGTTCCAGGTTTCGTTACCGGCAAACACTTCGGCGTAGCGCTGGCGGAATAGCTCGGGTGTGATGCTGGATTCAATCAACCGATGAATTTCCTCAGGTGTTGGCCAGATGTCCTTCAAATAGACTGGTTTTCCATTTATTCCAATTCCAATCGGTTCCCTTTCAAAATCAATGGCCATTGTGCCAGCCAATGCGTAAGCGATTACGAGCGGGGGCGAGGCCAGGTAATTCGCCAGCGTGTGTGGACTGACCCGGCCTTCAAAATTGCGGTTTCCAGAAAGGACCGCCGCTGCGACCAACTGATTTTCTTTGATGGCTTTAACCACTTCATTGGGCAGAGGGCCGCTGTTGCCGATGCAGGTTGCACATCCGTACCCGACCACGTTGAACCCCAATGTTTCCAGGTCTTCCATCAGTCCGGATGCGGTAAGGTAGTCAGTCACCACCCTGGAACCGGGAGCCAGGCTGGTTTTAACGAATGGCTTGACCCGTAAACCCAAAGCCACCGCTTTTTTCGCCAAAAGCCCGGCTCCCAGCATGACATAGGGATTGGAGGTGTTGGTGCAGGAGGTGATGGATGCCAGGACTACCGCTCCATGCCGGATTTCAAAATCGCCTTGTTCAGTGGATACCACCGCTTTTCGGTCTGTATCTTCATCAGCGAGACCGTATCCTCGCTCTGTTTTTGGTTTGCAAAGGGCTTGATAGAAGTTGGATTTCACTTCACTGAGTGACACCCGGTCTTGGGGACGTTTCGGGCCGGCCAGGCTGGGTTCGATGGTGGAAAGGTCTAATTCAATTATTTCTGAATAGATTGGATCCGGGGCCCCGCTTTCACGGAACAATCCTTGGGCTTTAAAGTAAGCCTCCACCAATTCCACCTGCGATTCAGGCCGGCCAGTAAGGCGCAAATATGCCAGAGTAAGATCATCTACCGGGAAGTAGCTCATTGTTGCGCCGTATTCGGGGGTCATATTGGCGATCATTGCCCGGTCAGCCAGGCTTAATGAGTCCAATCCGGAACCAAAATATTCAATAAATTTGCCAACCACACCTTTCTTGCGAAGCACTTGAGTGATAGTCAAAGTGAGGTCTGTGGGGGTGGTTCCGGCAGGTAACTTACCCAGCAACTTGACCCCAATCACATCCGGGGTAACCATTTCAATCGGTTGTCCGAGCATGGCGGCTACCGCTTCAATCCCGCCCACGCCCCAACCGGCAACCCCCAGACCGTTGATCATGGTGGTGTGTGAATCGGTACCGACGATCGTATCCGGAAATGCGATTATTTCAGAGCCATTGGCTTTGGTCAGGACCACCGGGGTCAGATATTCTAAATTGACCTGGTGAATGATCCCTGTGGCAGGGGGAATCACGCGTAGATTGTCGAAAGCGTTTTGTCCCCAATGCAGAAATTCATAGCGTTCACGGTTCCGTTTAAATTCAAGATCGGCATTGATCATCAAGGCATTGTTTACCCCATAGGCATCCACCTGGAGTGAATGATCAATGACCACGTCTACTGGCACCACCGGGTTGATCTTCATGGGATCTCCGCCCATCCGTTGCAGCGCGGAACGCATGGCGGCCAGATCTACCAGCACCGGCACCCCGGTGAAATCCTGCATCACCACTCGCCCAGGAGTGAATGGCATAACCGGCCTTTCAACTGCTTTTGGAGTCCATTTGGCTAAATTAATAATGTCCGCTTGAGTCACTTCCTGGTCATTGCAGGTACGTAATGTGCCCTCCAGCATGACGCGGATTGAAAAAGGCAGGCTGGAAAGCTTTGTCAGACCAAGTTCTTCCAGGAAACCCAAGCGATAGTAGCTATAGATCCCAGAACCCGTGTTCAACGTGGTTTTTGAATTTGTAAAATCAATAGTCATTGTGTGCCTCTGTTCTTGAAATGAGGGGTTAGCTCATATGGTGGATAATCGCGGTGGCAAATTCGGAGGTTGAAAGGCGCACGGCATCATCCATCAAACGCTCGAAGTCGAAGGTAACCGTTTTCGCGCTCAAGGTACCTTCGATCCCTTTGACAATCAACCCTGCGGCCTCATGCCAGCCCAGGTAGCGCAGCATCATTTCTCCAGAGAGGATCAGTGAACAGGGATTTGCCATGTCCTTGTCCGCGAACTGGGGGGCGGTACCGTGAGTGGCCTCGAAAATGGCCACGCCGCTGTCGTAATTGATATTGGCGCCTGGCGCTATGCCCACCCCGCCCACCTGAGCGGCCAGCCCATCAGATAGATAATCGCCGTTCAGATTCATGGTGGCAATCACATCAAAATCACGTGGGCGGGTGATGGTGGCTTCAAACACAATATCGGCGATCATATCATTGATATGCAATTTTCCAGCGTTCAACGCTTGCTGCATTTCCAGATTGGCAGTATTTTCACCGGACTGCTTTTTGGTCTGCTCCCAGGTGCGCTGAGTGTATACCTGATCCGCAAATTCACTTTCCGCAAGATCATAACCCCAGCTGCGGAAGGAACCTTCAGTGAATTTCATAATGTTGCCTTTGTGCGCAAGGGTCACTCTCCGGCGGTGATTATCCAATGCCCATTGGATTGCTGCTCGAACCAGGCGTTGACTACCCTCGCGTGAGATGGGTTTCAATCCAATGCTGGAAGTTTCTGGAAAGCGAATTTTGGCGTATTCTCCTGGAAACTGCGCTTTGAGGAGTGCCAAAAGTCGTTCGTTTTCAGCTGTACCAGTCTGAAATTCAATGCCGGTGTAAATGTCTTCGGTATTTTCCCTGAACACCACCATATCCACATCCTGTGGATTCTTGACGGGAGAAGGCACACCCCGATAAAAGCGAACAGGTCTCTGGCAGACGAACAAATCCAATTCTTTACGCAAAGTGACGTTTAATGAGCGCATTCCCCCACCTACCGGGGTGGTGAGAGGTCCTTTGATTCCAATTTTGTATTTTTTAAAAGCATCCAGTGATTCTTGGGGAAGCCAGGATTGAGTCAGGTTATTTGCTTTCTCACCAGCCAATACTTCCATCCAACCCAATTTTCGCTGCTTGCCATAAGCAAGTTCAACAGCAGAATCAAAAACGCGGCGAGCCGCCCGCCAAATATCTCGCCCGATTCCGTCCCCTTCGATAAATGGAAGTATCGGGTAATCCGGTACACGCAAATCGCTGCCGGGTTTTGTGATAGATTCGGCATTGGGTGGGGGGGTGAAAAATGGAATTGACATGATCGAACTCCTTGCAGACAGCCTGAAAAACCAATTTTTGATATTCTTGAATTGAAAAATATCTTACCAAATTGAGAAATGGAAGTCAATATAATTGGGACGGCGTTCCGCATATTGGGACACTAAAAAATGTTCAGACAAGTCTTGACAAAACATGACCTTATAGAGAAAATATTCCTATCAGGGATTTTCCCTGCGCCATTCCCGCTTCTTATTGAGGCAACCCTGTTATGGACGGAGGGTCCAGTAAAAAAGAGCCGTGATCGGCTCTTTTTTATTTGAGCAGTTATCATTTTGGGAGAGGAAGCGATAATCTTCCTCCCAGGATCAGAAAATACAAACCCCTACATCTTATCCTCCCCGACTTAAGCCGGGGATTGGTCAAACAGTTTCAGTGACATTGCTGAACATCTGCCCAACGCCACCCCCATATAAATATACAGCCACAATCACAATTACAGCGACGAGAACTAAGATCAACGCGTATTCAAGCAGCCCCTGGGCTCGTTCCTTTGGTGCAAAATACATAATTCCCTCCTAAATATGTACACAATAATAATATTTTATCCGAAAAATAAAAGTATTGCCCATAAATATCTTAAACATTTCTTAACAATACCTGCTTGACAAATGCTCTGGCTTTGGTTAAAGTAAATACATTATGAGCGAAATCGTATTGCGAGTTAAGCAGCTGAAGCATAAGCATATCTGCCCTCAAACGGGAGGTGCGGCTTTTCTTGCTTAAGCTTTCAAGCGATTGAAACGTGTGGCAAATGTAAAGTGAAGGCCTTCCGGTAGGGAAGGCCTTTTTTTGTACTATTTTCCTATCCGGTTGGTAATTAAAGTATAAGAGCTGCAATTCTCCCAGCGGAAGCCCCTCCGTTGAGCGAAGCCATATATTAAAAATTACTTGACTAGACAAATAAGTTGCCCATTCAGGAATGGAATTATTCAATCCTGATTAAAAATTTGATGAGAACAGGAGATAGAAAGAATGAATAGAAATCGGTTTTATGTTTTGTTGATGGTCGTCTTAGCGCTGGTTTTGGCGAGCTGCAGCCCGGCAGCACCGGCCGAAGCGGCAGCCAATGGAGAGGTTGAAGGTTGCTTGGGAACTGCTGAGGATGCCCTGGTGGATCTTGAGTGCCGAGAGATCACCATTGCGGTTGAAAATGCTTATCTTCCCTTCAATTACATTTCCAGCGAAACTGGCGAACCGGGTGGTTGGGATTACGATGCCTGGAATGAGATTTGTACCCGCTTGCACTGCAAACCGGTATACACCGAAGTTGCCTGGGAAGCCATGATCCAGGCCGTCTCGGATGGCCAGTATGATGTGGCTGCGGATGGGATCACCATCACTGATGACCGTGCAGAAATTGTGGATTTCTCGGTCGGGTATATCAATATCGTTCAGCGGTTACTCGTCCGCGCTGGTGAAACCCGTTTTGCCAGTATTGAGGATTTCGTAGTGGATACCTCTCTGATGTTGGGTACCCAGGCCAGTACCACCAATTATGAAACCGCACTTACTTACTTGCCCAGTGAGCGCATTCAGGCCTTTGAGCAATTCCCCTTTGCTGTACAGGCATTGATTGCCGGTGATGTCGACGCGGTAATTATCGACGAAGTGGTTGGTATGGGCTACCTTGGCGAAAATAAAGAAGCGCTTGAGCTGATCGGCCCAAATATCAGCAGCGATCAACTTGGATTTATCTACCCCAAAGGCAGTGATCTGCGAGAACCCGTTGATCAGGCCCTGAAATCCATGATGGAAGATGGTTTCCTAAATGAATTGAACGTGAAATACTTTGGACCTGATTTCACCATTACTTATGACGATATTGTGACTGAATAATTTGCAACATCCAGAGGGACGGCAAGCCTTGCCGTCCCTCTGGAAAAGGAGCTATTGTGGCATATAAATCAACAGCCGTTGATCTTCCGAGTCTTGAAGACCAATTATCCCAGCAGAGACGGGCAAAAAACCTGCGAGATTTCCCCTGGTGGTTTCCGGCAATGGCGCTGATTGCCATTATGACCGCGTATACCATCATTACACAAGAAAATTACACTGAAGCATTTGATTTCATAAAAGTGGGGTTGGGTATCACCATCCAAACCACTTTTTGGGCTTTTTTGTTGGCCCTTTTATTCGGTTTACTAGCCGGCCTGGCGCGTATTTCAAACAATGTAGTGTTGAAGAACCTGGCAACACTTTATGTTGAACTGGTGCGCGGAATTCCCATGCTGGTCTTGATCTTCTTTATTGCGTTGGTTGGGGTTCCCACCCTGGTCGATGGAATGAATGCACTGGGCTCCTGGTTTCAATCGGTTGGATTAGATTCTTTAGCCACACCATTTCTTTTGATCCAAAACAAAGATGTTTCCATGAACTTGCGCGCCATCATTGCCCTTTCCGTTACTTATGGCGCGTTTTTGGCAGAGGTATTTCGCGCAGGCATTCAATCTATCGGCAAGGGCCAGATGGAAGCAGCCCGCTCACAGGGGATGTCTTATTCGCAAGCCATGCGATTTGTCATTCTTCCACAAGCCATCCGCAATGTTCTTCCGGCGCTTGGAAATGACTTTGTATCCATGTTGAAAGATTCCTCCCTGGTCTCGGTATTGGCTGTCCGCGATATTACCCAGGTAGCTCGATTATATGCCGGTCACTCGTTCCGCTATCGCGAAGCCTATATCACCCTTGCGGTGATGTATCTGACCATGACCGTTGCACTTTCTCTCTTGGTGAAATTGATAGAAAGGCGGATTAGAAAAGATGAACACTAGCACTGATTCGATCATATCAGTAAATAACCTGTACAAACACTTTGGCCCGGTCAAAGCACTGAATGGAGTCAGTGTGGACATCCAACGCGGAAAAGTAGTGGTGATCATTGGTCCCAGTGGTTCGGGGAAATCCACATTGTTGCGCTGCATTAACCATCTTGAGGTGGAGTCGAGCGGCGAGGTGTGGGTCGATGGCGCGCGGGTGAATGGCAACCAGAAACACTTAAATGCGATTCGTTCAGAGATTGGTATGGTTTTCCAGCATTTCAACCTGTATCCCCATCTGACCGTTTTGGATAATGTTACCCTTGCACTGCGCGTGGTAAAAAGGGTCTCCAAACAAGAAGCCCAAAAAATTGCCATAAAACAACTGGAGCGGGTTGGAATTGTTGAAAAAGCCAATAACTATCCATCTCAGCTCTCTGGCGGGCAGCAGCAACGCGTGGCGATTGCACGCGCCCTGGCGATGAATCCAAAAATCATGCTCTTTGACGAACCCACCAGCGCATTGGATCCAGAAATGATTAAAGAGGTTTTAGATGTCATGTTGGATCTGGCGAAAGAGGGCATCACCATGGTGGTGGTAACGCACGAGATGGGATTTGCCCGGGCAGCCGCGGATGAGGTGATTTTTATGGATCAGGGTTTGATTGTGGAGCATACAACCCCACATGATCTCTTTAATAATCCCAGCCACGATCGAACCAAACTATTTCTGTCAC
>Ga0209269_1000741_pt1 | contig 24615 bp, 16 predicted proteins | sample MTBAKMMethaMetaG_FD_187455 | JGI IMG/M metagenome (GOLD analysis project Ga0209269, IMG submission 187455) | Enrichment culture microbial communities from Arthur Kill intertidal strait, New Jersey, USA, that are MTBE-degrading - MTBE-AKM (Arthur... | ecosystem: Environmental > Aquatic > Marine >... | reverse complement strand
CAGTGGGCGCAGTTGCCCCTGGAATACTGCAGGTAGCCGGTCCCGCGAAAGCGCTCGTCCAGGGAGGCCCGATCAACCCCGCTCATGCTGCTGCCGTGGGCGGAATTGGTATAGATGTGGGTTCCGACGCCGGCCTGTGCCTGGCCGGCCAGCAGGACGGCGGCCAGGATGGCCGGCACCGTTCGCAAACGACTCCTGTTCCAGGGTCCTGCGAAAAAAATGAAAGCTTCGGGTCTCATTCTTTTCCCATACGTTCGTTTTTGCGTAACACGCATTGATATCGGCCGCCAATCCCCTTCATTCAACGATGACCATGCCGGCCGGCGAGGCGCCGAGTTCGATTCGTGCCTCCACCCGGCCGGCGTTGGGATCGACGACGTCGATCGCTTTTTTCTCCTCGAGGCCCACGTAGATCCGGTTGCCGGACTCCACGGCGGCCATCTCCACCGGCCGGCCGGACAGCTTGATGGTCCGGGCGGCTATCTGCTGGCGCGGCTTGAGCACGGAAATCGAATTGCCCCGATAATTGGCCACAAAAATCGAATTGCCGGTCAGCAGCAGCCGCCTGGGCTCAAAGCCGACCAGAACCCGGCCGACGACCGTATTGCGCTCCAGGTCAAAATACATCACGGAATTGGACCCGGACTCGGCGACATAGAGCCAGCGGTCATCGACCGCCAGCAGGCCCTCCGGCCTGGAGCCGGTCCCGATGGAGCCGGCCCCGGCCAGGGTGTCGGCATCGAGCAGAACAACCGCATCCGACCTGTTCAGCGACACGGCCAGTTGTCTCCGTTTTGCCAGGTAGATGATATACACCGGCTCATAGCCGATGTTGCGCTGCTGCACCACTTTGCCCGTATTCAACTCCATTTTCAGGACATCGCCGCGCTCCCGGTCAACGATATAGCTCCATCGTCCATCCGGACTGACGGCCATGGAGGTTACCGCGCGGTTCATGGGCAGGGGGTACTGTTCGACAACCTGGTTGGCGGCGGGAGAGATGATCATGACATCCGCGCCGGGGTCCGTCAAGCCGTAGAGGAGGCTGCCGGTTATGCTGCCGCCGGGCTCGGCATAGAGATAGCGGATGGGCCTGCCGCTGCCGAAGGAATCATCGACCCGGTTCCTGTCGGTGCGTATCCGGAAGACGGTGCGGATCCCGGGACAGGCGACAAAGGCGGTGTCGACCTGCATCTGCTTGAGCTTGGGGGCCAGGGTCATGGCTGGATCGGCTCCGTCTGAATCCGTCAGGGAATCATCGACGTTCCAGGTGATGAACAGGGATTCCGAGTCGGACTGGTTGATGACCAGGGGCCGGTGCAGGGCCATCTCGACCCACTGTGCCGCCAGCGGCAGTTCCATCTCCCTGCCGTCTTCCCCGACCAGGACCGCCCGGGCAAAGTGCATCCGGATTTTGCCGTACTGGCCGGGCGTCAGGTCGGCCCGGCTGAGAAATATCTGACCCCGGCCTATTTCCGCGGCACTGACAGCGCGCTCCGTACCCGGCAGAGGCTCCCAGGACCCCGCCTCTCCAAGGGCTTCGATGAGGGTGATATGCAGCCGCAGGTCGGGCACGTCGCTCTCCTCCAGGTTCAAAAACAGGGAAAGCAGACCGCCTGCCGCGGGGCTGAGGCCGGGGCCGGGGCCGTACATGGCGTTGCCGGCGCAGCCGGCGGCAAAAAAAATCAGCGCCGCCGCCAGGGCGGCCGGAAACGACACCCCGACGCCCCTCTTTCTCCTGTTTTCCGACGTGCGCATCGTCTCCTCCGCTGCCGTTCAGTCCTTGGTCGAGTGGCAGATCGAACAGCCGTCAAAACCGGCGGCGGGCCACCCCCGGTAATTCCAGCGCAGGGCCGAGGCGTACGGGGAGCCGTGCGCCCTGTGACAGGTCAGACACATGATGATGGCGTCATCATCCGTCACGAAAATGGCCGCCTGGACCGTCGTGTTCCTGTTGTGCTCCCCGCTGACGGCCAGGGGGGCGATCACGCTGTATTCCGGCTCGCCGCCGATCCGGTTCGGATAATTGTAGTTGATATATTCCGAGGAAAGATACACGCCGCGATTTGCCTTGGTCATGTCGTAGTCGACGGGATGGCGTACCCATACGCCGGTGCCGGGATTGATCCCGGTCCCGCCGCCTGGGACCTGGCCGGCCGTAGGCGCCAGAGAATTTGGTCCGTGATGAAAGTTCTCGTGGCAGCGGGCACAGTGGGCGCTGATGGTCCCGCCGTCGGTGTCTTCCGGGTTATCCGCGGGGTCCATTTCGTCCGCCCGGTCCTTGCCCCAGTACTTGTTGTGGCTGGAACTGGTCGGCCGGTATTCGTAATCGGCGGCCCCGAAGCCCTGAACGCCGACCAGAAAGCGGTAGCTGTCGGCAGGGGTCAAACCGTTTTTCCAGACACTTTTGTCGTTGTAGTGATGGGTGTGGCGCATGGCCCGGATGGGTATCTCCTCACTCAGATTGCCGTGACATCCGTAAGTGCCGGCGCAGCGGATCTGTGATACTCCTTCCAGGGGATTGTCCGGACCGACACCCGGCGGTGCATTGCTGCCGAGCAGGGCGATGCCCTCGACATTGTGGCCGGCATGGTCCATGCCCTGGGCGACCCAGTAGAAATTGCCGCCGGCCAGGGTGTTGCCGGTGGTGCCGGCGGTCCCTTCAGGATACATCGGCTCACCGGCGCCGGCTTCAAAAACAAAGGGGGTGGCGCCGGGCTGGCCCGTATTGGTCCCCGTATGGCAGGCAACGCAGTCCATCCGCAGCAGGACCTCGTATGGGCCGGGCCCCATGGGCTGGTTGGCCTGGGAGTTATGCATGGTGTGGCAGTTGTCGCAGCGGGATTCCATCTGCGCCTGGACCCGGGCCGGCAGGAGCACGACGGCCGGGAGAAGCGCAAAGGCGGACCCGAAGACAAGCGCAAACCGCAAACTGCTCATGGTTCCTCCTACCTGCTGAAGACCTCTACCCTGGCATTTCCCTCATCGGTGACACAGAGGCGGCCCCACGGATCAAACCGTATCTCGGTGGGATAGTACATCTCTCCCCTGGCAAAGCCGTAGCGGAGGAAGCTGTATTTGTATGTCCCATTTTTGTCGTAGACGGCGATATTGCGCTTCTGCCGGTCAAGGATATAGATGTATCCGGCCGGTCCCACGGCGAGCGAGTATGGGTAGGTCACCGGATCGCCGAGATCCATCCTCTCCACCACGGTGCCGTCCATGGCGAACACGACGATTTTCCCGCCCGGGTTGTCCAGGGCCCAGAGCCTGTCCCCATGGATCTTGAAATCGATGAAGCCCTCGATGCAGTCACCGCACGCGTAGCGTCTCACGGGATTCAGGCCCAGGTCGAAGGCAACGACGTCGCCGGTCATCTTGTCCAGCACGTAAAGCAGGCCGTCATGGTATTCAAGCCGGTCCGGGTACAGCAGAGCGCCATCGGACCGCAGGGTCATCGGCTGCACGGATTTTTCCTTGAGATTGACGCTGGTCAGACTGTTGCGCCCTTTTTCGACGATCCAGATCAGACCGTCATCGGAGCGGACCATGTCAAAGGGCGTGTCCAGGGACCGGCCGGCATTGAAAATGGTGAGCAGCTCACCGTCGCGGGTGAAGGACAGGATCCGGTTGCGGCCGCTGTCCACGACATAGTACTGCTCCCTTTCCTCGTCGATGTAGAGGGAAGTCGGCATGATCATGGAATCCTTGAGCAGGTTCTGCTTCAGGGCCATGGTCCATTGCCATGGACTGTCGTCGGCGCTGACCCGGGCCGGACCGCATGTCAACAGCAACAGCAGCAGAGCGGCGAAGATCATCATCGGGGCCGCGCCGGGACTCCTGCCGTCTCCCTTCCCGGAACAGGATCGCGGGGAGGCGGACAACCCCCTCCCCCTTTCCCCTATTGCGCGCCCCGGGGGGCGCCGGGCGCGGACAATATTGCTCAACCGGGCGGTTCTGTATTTCAACATGGCATCATTCCAGGCATACTTTTCGTCCTCTGCGATCCGACGGTCTCCGCCTCTATCAATAATTTTTATGGCACAGAATGCACAACCCCTTGCCCCGGTCATCAAGCAGGTGGAAGGCAAATTCCGTGCCCATGGGGTTGTGGCACGTGACACAGGTCATGGCCTGCCCTGTCCGTTCATCGATCACGTCCTCGCCGATGGGATGGCTGAAAGCTCCCTGGCTTTCGTGGCAGCGGGCGCAGACCTCTATGCCGTCGCCCTTCAGCATCGACAGGGTGTTGCTGGCATGCGGCTCGTGGCAGTCGCCGCAGTTCTGCATGGCCGGATGCTTGTACGTGCTGAGCCGGTATCCCTCGATCACGTCCATGTGGCAGGAAACGCAGAGCTGCTGCAGCGGCCCCCGCAGCAGGCGTTCATCGTCACCGGCATGGGGCGAATGGCAGTTCAGGCAGCTGTTGCCGTCCTGCCTGGTAAGGTGGCTGTGGATGCGCATCATTTCTTCGGAGACCCCCTGGTGGCAATCGAGGCATACCGCCGCCTGCATTTTTTTCAGGCCGTGGCAGGTGGCGCAGTCCTTTTCAAAAGGCGGGTGCAGAACATTGCGCACCAGTCCCGGGCGATCGCTGCCGTGGGGGTTGTGACAGGTCAGGCACCCGGCCGGGTCGGCGGGAAAGTTTTGGTGCCCCGCCTGCAGGCTCTCCGGTTGATGGCACGACAGGCACAATTCGTCCGCCGTTGCTTTCAGCAGTCCCTGCTGCTCGGAATTATGCGGCAGGTGACACTCGGTGCAGGCGCCTTTGCTGAACGGGGCATGGGCATACTTGAACTCCAGGGGCAGCTTGTCATGGCAGACAAGACAGTTGCGGGCCAGATCCTCGTTGACCAGCGATGCCCCGGCGGAGGCGTGGGGGTCATGACAGACCGTGCATTGCCCATCGGCCACCGGGCCATGCACATGCCCCCGGTTGAACCGGTTCGGCAGCTGATCATGACAGGAATAGCACAGCCTGCCCTCCCGGACCATGAGCAATCCATCGTGCCGGGCCACATGCGGATTGTGGCAACGGGTGCACTGCTCTTCCCTCACCGGTTCGTGGACCACCCGGTTGGTGAACTGGTTCCGGTCATGACAGTCGAGGCAGACGACGGCGGACCGGGCCGGACCCGGCAAAAACAGCAACAGGGCCGCCAATGACAACAACAACGTTACCAGTGCGCGCATCTATGGCCTCCCCGGATGACAGGGACTGCAGCTTCCCTGGAGAAACGGTTCATGACCCACGGGAAAAAGCAGGCCTTTTTCCGGGCTTCCATGCGGGTCGTGGCAGGTTGTGCATGACCCCCCGCCGGCCTTGATTCCCTGGTGTGCCTTCACGAACTCCCCTGTCTCGAACTGGTGGCAGCGGGCGCACAGGTTCGACTTCGGCGTGTCCAGCATGCCTGCTTCATTGGCGCCGTGCGACCCGTGGCAGTGCAGGCAGTTTTCCATTGCCGGCTGGTGGGCGACGCCGTCGCGCCAGAACTGGGCTACATCCCTGTGGCATTCAAGACAGAGCATGGGTTGCGCCCTTTTCAGCATGTTCTCCCTGGAAGATCCATGGGCGGAATGACAGTCGACGCATTCGCCCTGGACCGCGGGCCGGTGCGGCACCGTCATTTTGCCGATCTCCCGGCCGGTCCCGGGGTGGCATTCCAGGCACAGGTCGCCCGGCCGCTTCTTCATCACCGGGGCAAAATCGGCCCCATGGACATCGTGGCACTGCTGACACTGTCCCTGGGCCACGGGTTTATGGGTGAAGGCGGTCCCTTCGCTCTTCAGTGTCGCTTCGTGGCAGGTCAGGCAGAGTTCACCTTTGGTGCCGCTTCGGGTATAAGCCGGCCCCGCCGGTTCATGCATCCGGTGGCAGCCGCCGCAGTCGCCGAGGGCAAAGGGATTGTGCGTGCTGAACATGCCCCGCTGCTCGGCGGCATGGCGATGGCAGGAAAAACAGAGCGAATCCATTTTCTGCCGCAGCAGGATAGAGTTGTCCGCCGAGTGCGCCTCGTGACAGGTGGCGCACTCCCGCCCGGGTTCGGGTGGATGGGAGCCGCCTTCGCTGCCGAATTTCTTTGCGTCGTGGCAGGTGGAACAGATTTGGTCCGGCGCGGTTGTCAGCAGGTAGTCGTGATCGGCGCCGTGACCGCTGTGACAGGACAGGCAGTCTCCGTTCTTCACCGGGGTGTGGTGGAACACCATCCCCTCTGTCCCGTGCGGCCCGCCGGGCGTCTCCATCCGGGAAGGCTCTTCACCCGCCGGTTCTTCCTGCTCCGAATCGGGCGGCTCACCCGCCGCCGGGACGGCGCCCCCCTCGTGGCAGCGGAGGCAGCCCTCCTCGGGAGGCAGCGCCAGCAGGGAGGGATAATCGCTGGCGTGCACGGCATGGCATGTTGTACATCTCTTTTCCGCGTACGGCCGGTGTGTCGTTCTCCGCTCTCCCGCCTGCAGGCCGTGGCAGGTAAGGCACAATCCATCGGCTTCTCCCTTAAGCGCACCCCCCTCACGGCCTGAATGACAACTGTCGCAGTTTCCTTGCACGGTGGGGGCATGAACATTTTTTTTCAGCAGTCCAGGCCGCTCGCCGGAATGGGGGGTATGGCAGCCGGTACAGCCGGTTGCGGACGGGAAGGAAAAATGGGCCTTGCCGAACCGCTCGCCGTCGATCTGGTGGCAGGAGGCGCACAATGCATCGGATTCACTGACAAGCAGAAAATCATGGTCCGACTTGTGGGCGTCGTGACATGTCTGACAACCTTTGTCCAAAGCCGGATGGAGGACGTTTCCCGTTATCAGTTCCCGCGTGTGGCAGGTGAAACAGGTCTGTTCCCTCGATTCCTTCAACAGCAGCTCGTACCTGCTGTTATGCGGGGCGTGGCAGGAGGTGCACTTTCCCCTTGCCACGGGTTGGTGGACCGACTTCTGCCCGCTTTCGATTTTCTTGTCCTGGTGGCACTGCAGGCAGAGTTCGGGCTGGGGCAGACGGTCAAAAACCCCGGCGATGATTCCATGGGGACGATGGCAGGCATCGCACCGGTTCTCCCTTATCGGGGCATGGACATAGCCGGTTTTCATTGATTCCTCCCATTCCGGATGGCAGTCAAGACATGTCCTGCCTCCCCCCCTCTGGATGCTTTCGGTCTCGGATTTCTGCGTGGATGAAGGCACCGACCCGCAGGCGCCGATCAACATCCCCGTTATGCAGCAGACCAGGAGCAGGCCGATGCCGGCCCCGCAGCTATTGTTTTTCCGCATCATTTCCTTTTATTTCTTCCCGCAGTTTACGCCATGTTTTTTCCTGCACCTGGATATCTGCCGCCGCCCGGAGCTGCAGGAGGTACTTGTTGCGTATCTCCTCCAGCCGCTGGGAGCGCAGATCGGCAATAATCCTCGCGGCCGCCTTCTCCTGCGGGGCGGTCACGGCCTTGGTCCGCTTCTGCAGCTGCACCAGGACGAACTTCTCCTTGACGGCAACCACCCGGCTTACGTCTCCCGGGGCCAACCCGCTCACCACCTCGGCGATCTCGGGCTCGAGCTGCTCGACAGCCATCTCCACCACGGGCTCAACGCCGGGCGGGGCGTTGAGCTGGGCCAGGACCATGAAATCATCGCCTCCGGCGACAATATCCGCCCAAAGGGCATGCAATTCCTTCTCACTCCCTTCGATGATCCCCAGGGTTACCGTTTCCGGGGCGGTGAACTCGTCGAGATGACGTTGGTAATATGTGGCGACATCTTCAGGGCCGACCTTGACCTCCGGCTCAAAAACATGCGCTTCCAGGGCCTTGATCAAACGGTGCCGGACATAGTACTCATACACTTTAGCATAGGGCGGCTGCCGCTCGTAGTGGCGTTCAAGCGCCTCATGGCTGGTGAGCGTCTGGCTGACAATACCGTTGAGCACATAACTTTTCAGATCAAAACCATCGTCCCCGGCAAACCCCGATGTTTTCCTGAACTGAACCTCCTTGCGGAGCATTGCGGCAAGATCACCTTGACTGATATTGCCGATACTGGTCGTCACAACGGGGCGGTCGCCGTATTGATCGGCAAGGTCGGCCAGGTCAACCTCATCTACTGCCTCACGATCTATTTCCACCCGGTATTTTGCCTTCAGCTTTTCCAGCAGCTCAAGGGTATACTGACCCTGCCGCTGTTTCCATAGCCGGTGTCTGATTTCTTCCTTGTATATGTCCGCTTCTTTCTCGTTATCCTCTATTCGTTCAAGCAGGTGGAGAACGACAAAATTCCCTTTCCAGGGGACCGGTGCGGAATATTCGCCGACCTCCATGGGGCGGATAATTTCCAGCCATTCGGCATGGGTGGAATTGGGCCGCTGCCGGACTCTATTCTGTGCTGCTGAACACCCGTCTTCCGGCGATATCTCCTGGAGCTGCTCCGCAGTGATCTCCCCGGACATCAGTTGCCGGTACGCGGCCGCTGCTTTTTCCTCGTCCGGAAAATGAATGATGTTGAGGACCCAGACAGGGACATAGTGCTCGGCATAATACCCCATGATGTCCTCATCGGAAATGCTGATTCTTTGATCGACCTCTTCGTTTTTCAACATCATCAGGGACCGCGCCTTGTGAAACGTCGACACCTTCTTCAGAAAAGTCTGGTCATCGTAGAGACCCATTTTTTCTGCTTCCCGATAGAGAAGTATCCAGTCGACGTACGGCTGGAGGGTTTCCGGCGGCTCCATGTCCACATCCCGGATGTTTTCCCACCAGGTCAGAAAATCAGCCGTCGTGAACCGATCGCCGTCAACGGTCAGGAGGGTGGCGTCGTTCGTTCCGGACCAGCCGGTGGTGGAAAGAGAAATAAAGGTCAGCGCCAGAAACGCCGCCCGCACAATGAAACCGTTTAATTGCCGCATGCCGTCAGTCCGTTCGTGTTCCATAAATCGATAATTTCCCTGACCATCTGTTTGGCAAGCCCGGCCACGGTATTGATCTGTCCAAAATGCAGGACGCTCTTATAATCTCGACCCCGCCGCTTATGGTAGGTCTCCCAGAGAAGATCACCGGTCTTCCCTTCATACAGGCGAATGACGACGGACATTTCCGTATGGACTTCGTTGCCCGAGGGTCGTTCCGTCATCCGCAGAATATCCCCGCCGATGAACAGGGTCACTCCCAGGCGGCTGGCAATGACCTGCATCTGGTTCGCGTCGGCCATCCGGGTCGGGTATAGGGCGAGTTGCTGGTACACCTTCAGAATATCCGCCTCATTGACAATATGAAACTCCCCGGTCCCGGCCAGTTCCGAGGTAAAAATCTTGTACAGCAGTTCATTGCCGCCCGGGTAGTCCCCCCGGTTCACAAACGGCAGCACGGCCACCCGGCAGCCGGCATCCGGAGGAAGCGGCGCCAGCTCCTGCAGCAGGGGCACCCGCCCGCCGCAGCCCCCTGTCAGCGTCACGCACACCAAAAATAAAAACACATGGGGAAAATATCTCAACTAAAAATCCTCCAGCCACTGCACTTCGGTCTCCTCCAGGGCTTCCTCTCCCTGGGTCGCGATGGTTACCAGGTCCTGAAGTTTTCTCCTGGTGATGTTGCCCACTGCGTCCCGGGCCTCGATGAGGAGATCAAGTACATTCTCCTCACCCTCCCCGGGAAGCGGAACCGAAACTTCCACCGGGAAATCCTCCCCCTCGAACACCCGCAGCACCCTGCCGTTTCCTTCGAATATCCTCATCCACCAGAAGTTCATGGGGGTAGGGGTTTCATTGCTCACATTGATGCGCAGCAGGTCCTCCTCAAGTTCGAAGGCAAAATCAAGCTGGGGTGGGATGCGCCGCAACGCAACTCTCTGTTCGGCCGAACCGGGATTGCCGATCATGTCCCAGACGATGGCCCTGATCAGATAATCCCCTTCGGGAGCATTGAGTCCGGTGCTGGTTCTGCCGTTCCAGGTCATCCGTTGCGCAAGCTGGCCGGATCCTTCCTGGAACACGACCAGGGTCTGCTCCTGCTCGTCCTCCAGCCGATAAATATGAAACTCCCACCTGCTCAACTGTTCGGGGTCGGGCATGGAGAAGGTCAGGGCAACAGTTGCATTGAAGGTCGGATACCGGTCAATTACCGGGGCGGGGGCATGCATGACAATGACCGGGGGGGTATTGTCGACGCGATACGAACCGAGCCGGAAAGCATCCAGGGTCCCGTCGGCCCAGACGGTCTGCAGGTCGATATCGAACCTTCCCTCCTCCTTGACGGCGTTCCAGGCGGCAACCAGGTAATGGCCGTCCTCGTCGCTGACCACCGGATATGTCTCCCCATGCACAGTGATGCGGAATTCGGGCAGGGATTCGGGATCCATGGTCGATTTTATGCCGATGCGGCACTCAACCCTGTCATGGGACCGGACAATGGCGGGCCGGATGAGGACCCTGTCAATGTCGATGAAGTCTTTTCCTCTCATGTAGGCGGGCGGGATGACCGGAAAAGCGGCGTACAGCCGCTCGAAAAAGGAATCGTACAGATCGCCCAGACTTTCTGGATCGTTGATGGCCAGAAGGGTCCACAATTCCGACTGGTACAACGTCGCCGTATCGGTCCAGACAATCCGGTTGTCGCTGGTTCTCACCAGTTGCAGCGAGACGGAAACCGTGGCATTGGGCTCCGGCTTCAGCTGGCAGACCGTGCCCAACAGGACGAAATCCGCCTCCAGTTCCTTCTGGGCCCGATTGACATAGATGCTGTCGAGGGCCCCGAGCATCCTGATGCGATGCCGGACCATGAAATTCATCACCTCGTCCGGCTCGACAATCCTGTACCCGCGCAGGCCGGTCTGATGACGGATATGGTCGGTCAGTTCATGATTGACGCCGTTCCTGCCCTTGTTCAGATCGAGCAGGGGAAAGACGGCTATCGATTCCGCGCCGGCCGGGACCGGCAGGGCCGCGGACAGGCAGAAAATGCAAAGAAGGATAGACAAACGTTTCATCATGATCGTGAGGACGGCCTCCGACGGACTCCCAAACGCATGGACCTGGTTTATTGCAGAACAGCGGCGGCGGCCCGCCTGCGCCCCAGGCAATTGTACCGTTCCGGGGACATGGCCATAAGAGGCCAAAGCGCCGGAACGCCGGAAGGAATCATTCTATTTGGGAATGGTTCGCAACATATCCCGGATCAGCGCAATGGTGATTTCGTAACTGTCCTGCGGATCCAGGTCAAAGAGCCGGTCGATCAGTGAATAACCGGTTCGATGGGCGCTGGACTGCCAGAGAACCATTGAGGTCTCGCTGTCGATCAGCCTGAGGGTCAGACTGACCTGCGGATAGGAGAACGCGCCCTGGCTGACCTGAACGATATCGTCAACGGATCCGTGGACAAAGGCATTCACCTCCAGCCTGTTGCCCAGTTTTTTCAGCAGCAGGGAATCAATGGGCCGGTTCTGGTCAATGGCCATTTCCTGCAGAACGCTGTCGACAACACCCTTCTCCACCACATCAAACAGGCCCAGGGCAAGGATCTGGGTAGTGGTTATGTCCCTGATCCTGAGCGCGGCAAAATTGTCGGGAGTATTGTTCTGAAAAGGGAGGACCGCAACCCTGGTCACGTAGGCCAGATCGACTTCCTCCCGGGCATATGATGTTTCCGTCTTCTTCGCCCCGCAGCCGGCGGCGGCAAGGAGCGGCATAATCACCGCGACGATGACGACCGCTGTCCGGATACTGATCCCTAAAACCTTGATGTGAGATAACAATTGATGTACCATATGTTTGTCTCTTCTAAAATGAGATAATTGCCGATTGCATTGAACGAAAAGTATTCGCTCAGGTTCCAACTCCAGTTGAGATTAAATGTATGTATCGTGTCGTTCCTGTTGGCATTGAACATATAGGCGGACTGGACCAGTGATTTGGCGGTCCGCATCAGGATCACGGTAGGACTGATAAAGACAGAGTCATAGTCCTCCGCAGAGTCACCGTAGCCGAGAATGCCGGAGCCGCGAATCGAAAGGAGATCCGAGACCCGCCAGTTGATGTCAAGGGATGAACTCCCGCCATCCGATTCGATATCCTCCACGAACACCGCTTCCGTCGAATTCTTCCGGTACTCGGAAATTAAATCGACGGAAAGATTGTCGCGCACATGGGAGGTCAGCCTCCAGTAGACCGACGCATTGGTTGAGTCCGTGTCGCGGAGCTCATCCGTGGACGTCCCGAAAATGAAATCCAGCTGCGTGGTGAGGCGGGGATACAGGATGGCCGAATTCAGCCAGGACAGGTTGTGGCCGGTCCGCCGCTTCTCCGATTCGACATAGGTTTCGTATCTGCTCAGGCCGATGGAAGTGTCATAGGTATCGAGCGGATGGGACTGGACCGAGAGCGAATAATTTCGGGTTTCGGTATCCTCCACGTCGCTGTTTTTGTTCTGCAGGTCCGACACGCTCACCGTCGGGACAAAATAGCGGTTCACGTTCCACTGCAGACTGGCATTGTTGCTGATCCGTTCACTGTCGTTGCCGAAGTTGTTATCGCTTGTCTGCCAGCCTAAAAAATAGGAAAAGACGGTGTTGTCCGTCGGATCCGCCTGAAAATTAAAGTTGGTGGTGTAGGAATCGTTCCTTCGTTCACCGCTGGCGCCCTCCCCGACAACGGTCTGGTACGCCTCCATTTCCGTAATATTGACATCTCCAACCAGCACGGGCCAATCCGTGACCACCAGCTTGAGGTGAATGGCCTGCAGCCCTCCGGTCTGCACCTCATACCGATGTTCAATGATGTTGTATTGCGTCGGCGCGGCGGCGATTTCCCTGACCCAGTTGGCTCCGTCCTCGCTGGAATAAACGTCCCAGCGGATGGCCAGCAGGTGATCGGCGGCGACCCCGGGCGGTTCCTGGATATGGACGTACAGCGCGTCAACACGTTGAAAGTCCGTGCGGACGCCGATGTTGGCCGGTTCATTGATCCTGATGGTAAAGGCAAGGTTTTCCAGGTTGCCGTCAATCAGGTTGGCGTTGTCCGGCAGGGTGCCGAACTGCGGGGTGGCGTCGCCGCCGGCCAGGCCCTGGGATACCGGCACGCTGATTTCCGCCCTGTCGCCGCGGAATTCGAATTCGTTGGTGTTGAGGTTGACGGTCTGGGAAATACCGTACCGCACCCGGTTGTTCCAGAGGGAGTCGGCATAGTCGACCCGGCCGAAGTGGCGAATATTATCATTGGTGTACTGCTCGACAAAATCGTCGAAGGTCCGCAGGTAATAGGAATAAAAGGTCCGTAATTGCCGGTAGTTCCATTCCATGGCGGCTTCCCACCATCTGCTTTCATTATCGGTTATCAGGTAGTCGGCTCCGTCGTCCTCGTATGTCTCGCCGTACCGCAGGGTCAGTATCGGCATCAGCTCATGCAGGGACCCGTTGCGGATGCTTCCCTCCCAGTTCCGGTTCCGGTTGTTGAAGGTGTTTTCCCGGTTATTGTAATTCATGCTGGCCCGCAGGTCGGCATTGAACAGGTCATTGCGCACATCGAAGGTGACGGCCGGAGAGGCAAATTCGTTGTACCCGGTCCTTGACTGCCAGTTGCGCGCGTAATTCATGGTAGCATTGAGATTCACCCGGGAGGAAATGGCCGGATACCAGTTGAGAAAATATCGCTGCCGGTAGCTGTGCGAATCGTTCTCACTGTTTTCGCTGTCATAATAATTGTTCATTCCCCACGCCGCGTCCAGATTGACCGACTTGGCAAAGGCCGAACCCGACAGCATCAGGAAGATGCCGCCGGCAGCCGTCAGCATCCCCAGGACACAAAATATGGTCGGATTCAATCTGTTCAACGTATTGTTATGTCATCCGGCGCCCCATGCCGGGAACAGGGCGCCGGAAAAGCAGTTTACGGGTGGAGCCTATACCACGGGTAGCGGCCGCGGAGCTTACTTCAGGTCGAGCACGGCCTTGACCCGATCGTACGACTTGGGAGCATGGCACCCCACCACGCAGGTGCCGCCGTTTTCGGTCTTGGTGTACTGGATCGGATAGGACCAGCCGCCGAACGGCACCTCTTCGCGTATGTGCTTGGCCTGCGAACTGGCGTGGGCGCCGTGGCAGGCCGTACAGGTGCGTCCTTTCCTGCGGTTGACATGGAGAAAATGGAGATTGTATTCGCCGTCGCGGAAATTGGTCAGCTCGCCGGTGATTTTTCTCTGGGCGATATCCTTGTTGTGACAACTGAAACAAAGGTCATACTTGGCCGGTTCATACTCATCGTAAAAGTTCATCGGGAATTCGCGGCCCAGCAGCTTGACAAAGGTTGAGCCGTGGATCTTGCTGTGACAGGAAATACAGTCGCCGGTCTTGACCGGCCCGTGCCTGAATTTTGACTCTTCCACCTCTTCCCCCAGGTCGACATGACACTGGAAGCAGAGTTTCTCCAGGGTGTCGGCCAGCAGGGGCTCGTAGTTGGACGAGTGCGGGCGGTGGCAGGAGGCGCAGCGGTCATTGCTCACCGGTTCATGCTTGAATCTGGCCGCGGCGATGTCCTTAAACACCTCCGGGGTTTTCTGCTCGTGACACTCCCTGCACAGAACCGTCTCCGATTTATGGAGCTGCATCCTGGTGTCGGAGCTGTGGGGGTCGTGGCAGAGGCTGCAATCCTCCTTGACCGGGGCATGCACCTGCCTGAGGTTGAAGGAGTCGCGGCGGTCGGAATGACACTGGAAACAGACCTGCCCGTCGGCCCGGGGGGCTATGAGCAGTTGTTCGACATCGGTGGCATGGGCATTGTGACAGGCGATGCAGTCACCTACGCCAACCGGGCCGTGCTGAAATTGCCTGGTGAAAATAGTTTCGTCGTGACAGTTGAAGCACAGGGAGCTGACCGGTTTGCCCTTTTCTCCCTTCAGCTGGAAGCGCAGCGGGGACTGGTGGGGGTCGTGGCAGGATGAGCAGCCCTCTTCCACCGGGGCGTGAACCACCTGCTTGTTGAACTCCTCCTCCTTGGCCTCGTGGCAGATCAGGCACAGGGTGCGGTCATCGCGGGCCAGCTGGTTCCTGCGGAAACTGCCGTGGGGATTGTGGCAGGAAATACAGACGCCGGCGCCCACGGGTCCATGCACGAACTGCTCCTGCATCAGGCTGTCGCCGTGGCACTTGGCGGTGGTGCAGTTGGAGCGGGCCGGAACGTTGCGGGTGAAATCAAAGGACCCGCGCCGGAAGCGGTGGCACTCCTTGCAGTCCAGGGGTTCCAGGCCGGCGTGCAGATAGTAGCGCCGGAACCCCTTGGGACTGCTCTTGTCGTCGCCGTAGAAAACCTTGACCTGTCCCTGCAGGCCGTCCGCGGTCACCTGGATGATATTTTCGCCCTTCTTCAGCCGGACCAGGGCGCCGAACCCGCCCCCTTCAAGAAAAACCCCGTCCTTTCCCACCACTTCAACGCCTTTGACGGCGACCGATTTGACCTCGATCCCTTCAATGGCGCCGGAGACGTGGACGCGGTCCACGGTGACCCAGGACATATCCAGGGGGGAAATGATCCGGAGATTCGGGGCGGCGGCTTCCTGGGCCGTGGCCCGCTCGGCGGGAACTGCAAGAACGGCGGTCAGCAGCGTCAGGAAAAAAACCGCGGCGGCGGAACATGGTTGACACCTCAAGCGCGTACCGAACATTCTCATGACTACCCCCCTTTTCCTGGTGTGCAGTTCCGCCCGGCACGCCGGAGCCGGTGCGGGAAGGAAACAAATGGAGATCGCCTGCCACACTTCCCCCTCAGCAGGTATGCATGCACTGCGCAACATGTAAAATGAGAAGGTGAATGTGCGGCGTCTCGCAATTTTCCTGGTGCTTGCCGTTGAATAGTTATTCATTTTTTGGGTGAATTTGTCAATTGTAAATTCCGAAATACGACCCTAAAATAACAAAAAAAGGATACGCCGGGGGAAACAGGACCGCATGGTCCCTTGGACAACGACAGGAAATGCGCATACACCCACCGATTCGCCAAAAAAAAAGCCACCCCGCAAAAGGAGGTGGCTCAGCTGATCGGGTTAATACTGCTCAGGCGGTCACATCAGTCCTTGGTGGCGTGGCAGTAGAAGCAGCCGTTGTCTTCCATACCCCCCGTGGGGGCGCCGGCCACCATGTCTTCATAATCCCAGCGCAGGATGTCATTGTACTGGGAGCCATGGGCCCGATGGCAGGACAGGCAGATGACGATGTTGCCGCCCGTCTCGCCTACGTTCGAATCCTGCAGGCCGACCAAGCCCTGGAAATTTGCGGCGCCGACCTGGGTAATATCGCGGCCGACCGGGACCAGGGGGTTATAGGTGTCCATGTTGACAAAATATTCACTGGCCGGGTCCAAGGTGGAAAAGTCAAAATCGGTCGGATGCCGGATCCAGGGATTGCCCCAGCCGGAGCCCTCGATGCCGGTCGAGGTGCCGGCGGGGGAGCTGTTGTGGAAATTGGCATGGCACTTGGCGCACAGCCCGCTCATGGTCAGGGCGCCGAGACCGCCGTCTGCCTCATCGCTGTCGGCGGCCCTGGCCTTGCCGGGATAGACGTTGTGGTCGCTGGCGTTCGTCGTGAATTCATAATCATCGTCCTCGCCGCCGGGCATGCCGAGCAGGAAGCGGAAGCTCTGGCCGACGGTTGAACCGTCGACCACGCCGGTCTGGCCGTGATGGGCCCCGGCGATGGCGGCGAAACTCTGGGCCTCGGACTCGGTCCGCGAGACAGTCAGATCGCCGTGGCAGCCGGTCGCCCCGGCGCAGGACAGAAAGGGCGATTCAAGGGCGGCGACGGTCGGCGTCGTGCCGTCATAGCCGGGCGGAATGTTGCCCAGCAACGCGTCGGTATGACCGGTGGGCAGAACCTTGACGTTGTGGCCGTGGGCGTCATTGCCCGACTCGACGGAGTAGAAGTTGCCGCCGGCCAGGAATGTCCCGGCCGCAAACGGATCCACCGTGTCGAGAACACCGGGGGCGTTGGACGGGGCAACGGTACCGCCGGGATCGGTTCCCGCAGGCCGGTTGGTGCCGGTATGGCAGCCCAGGCAGTCAAAAAGGAGCAGGACGTCGAACGGCCCCGAGCCCATGGCCTGATTGTCCTGGCTGGCGTGCATGGTGTGACAGTTTGAGCACTGTCCCTGGACCGCGGCAACGGCTCCGCCCGCCCAGGTCATTGCCAACGCACCCATTCCGATTGCTCCAAAAAGGAGCGCGTGATTTTTCCCCATTCGTCGCAGATTCATTCCATTCCTCCTCTCCTGTTCATTCAGGTACACTAAGGGCCCCCTCGCCTGAACCGAACGACTGTGTTCATCCTCAGGTCAGTTTTTCCCCCTCCAAAAATACCATCCGTATAAAAACCGACTGCGCAGGTCGCAACGTAATCCCCGAGTCGCAGGCTGATCCGCCGGTCACCGGTCGCTTGACGCAGTAGGCAGATGAATCGGTACTCATATTTAAGCAGAATCGGGCCGGGTTTTCAAGGACGATTCCTCTGATTCCATCCCATGCGTCAAATTGCCACATACCTCCGCCACCCGGCCGGCGGTCACATGACCCTCCCCCCGAGCCGGTCCCCCGCGTCCTCCGGACCGTCTTCACCGGTCACGGCATGCGATCCCGGATCGAAGCCGCCCGGCGCAAAGTAGCGCTGCTGCTCCTTCCAGGTCATGGGCTGCAGCCCGCCCGCATCTTCCTGCACAAAAGGAATCTGGAACAGAGGGAACCTGTACTTGAAATCCACGTTCAGAATCTGGACCCGCAGGTTGAAGAGGTCCGAGACCAGCAGGTGCCCCTGCCGGTCGAGGTCGAGGTTGACGGGAAACATGAACCATCCCGGGGAGTTGCCCTGGCCGCCGAACTCGTACATAAAACGGCCGCTGCGTTCGAAAATAAGTACGGTATGGCGCATGTAGTCGGCAATATAGACCGCGTTGCGGTTTTCATCGATGACCAGGTCCCTGGGCTGGCTCATCTTGCCTTCCGCTCCCCCTTTTTCACCGAAAGTAAAGAGCAGTTCTTCGTTGGTGTTGAACACGTAGACTTTCGATGTTTCCGCACTGAGCACGAAAATGTTGCCGTGGGAGTCAATCCTGACACTGCTCGGCAGCACCGGTCCAAGCTTCGGCCCCGTTTCTTCCAGGGGATAGGCGGCACTTCTTCTCGGGCGCAGCTCTTCCGGAAGGGTTGACAGGTCGATGTCGAATTCCGGCTCCCCGGGTTCCACTTCCTCCCCGGCCTTCTCTTCCTCCTCTTCGTTGGCCGGGACGGGCCCGGCCGCGTACACCATGTCCTGCGGCCGCAGCCAGTGGGAAAAGGCGCCGTCCGTCTTCATGACAAGCACCCCCCGGACATTGGCCAGGGTGATGTACAACCTGCCATCGGGCGCCACCGCAATGGACTGGGGGACAAACCCTCCCTCGACCAGCCCTTCGATCTCCGGCTGATCAAGTTCGATGTCCCGTTCCTTGAACATCGCCGCATTATACACCGATACGCAGGGCGGACTGTTCTCCGTGGCCGACTGGACGATATAGAATCTGCCGGCCGCGTCTTTTTCGATGTCCCGGGGGGCGACGGCGCCCCGTCCGGCCCCCATGGAGAACACGGGAAAATAATTATCGTTGTAGATGACGATCCTGCCTCCGCTGCCGGAGGTGACGACAAATATCTCATCCATTTCCCGGTCGCAGAACACTGCGCTCGGGAATCCGAACCGGTCGCCTTCATCGTTGCGGTTGAGGATTGCCACCACATCGACCTTGATGACCGGCTCGAAAACGACCCGGCTTTCCTCCGGGCTGGCCAGGTCTTCCTCCACCGCTGCCGGGTCGGATTCGAGCCATCCCATCTCCTTGATTCTCGCATTGATTTCCTCGGAGGTGGGCATACCGCCCGGCCGGGCCGGTCCCGCCGCCGCCGGGACGCGTTCGGTATCGGCTCCGGAATCAGGGATTCTCTCATCGGTCCGGGCGGGATCGACTTCCCCGGCCTTGGCGTCGGCTTGCGGCACCGCCTCCGCCTGCACCGGATCCGGCTCTGTTCCGCCGGACAGGGACACCGCCGTCAAAACCGCCGCCGGAACGGCCAGGAACAGTATGACGATCAACCGTTTAATGGTGGCACTTGCTGCAGACATGGCCGCCCAGCATACTTCCGATTAACAGATATTGATATCTTGAGCCATGGGGATCATGGCAGCTCGTACACGCCAGCTCACGGCCCGGGCGGCGCGGATCCGGCTTGCCGGCCAGGGGATGGTTGCCCACGGGGTGGCCTTTCTCGACCCCCTGCATACCCAGGTGACAGCTCACGCAGACCTGGTTGATGGGACCGTTGAGCTGGAACTTGTAATCCGTCGCATGGGGGCTGTGGCAGGCCGAGCAGCCTGTGCCGGTAATGATGCCGTGCTGTCTGTACCCCTGGATATTGCTCACCACATCCATCTTTTCAACATGACAGGATAAGCAGAGATCGATTTTCGGGTCCGCCCACAGCATATAGGGAAAATCGCTGCCGTGCGAATCATGGCAGACCGTGCAGTCCCCGATTGCCGCCGGCCCGTGAATAAATGCCATTCTCGTCCATTTCAGCTTGTTGATATGGCAGGAGTAGCAGGCGTTGTCCACCCGGTCGGCCAGAATCGAGATGGAATTCCCCCCTTCCTCGGTCCGGTGGCATGTCATGCAGGCCAGGGCTGCGGACGGGGAATGCCGGAAAAGGTTCCGCGTCACCAGCCGCTGGTGGCAGGAAAAACACAACGGCGAAAAATCGGCGTTCTTTTTCAGCAGCCGGATATTCAGCTTGGCGCCATCCGGCAGTTCCTCGTCATGGCAGGCGGCGCACGACGGCTGCATGACCTCGGCCCGATGATACCGGAACACCTTGGGATCATCAGGATCAAGCTTGAGCATGGTCCGCATCAGCATATAGCGGAGTTTGAGCTCTCTCCCCCCGGGATTGATGATGAAGGTATTGGTTCCCTTGTCCAGGGTCAGGATATAATGAACATACACCGAGCCGTCCTTCTCCCAGGACCCGACCCTCGGCACCACCGTCGCCTCTCCTTCCCAGCCGGTCATTTTTTCGACAAGGATCCGGTCCGCCTCATTCTTGTCGCCGGCCCTGATGACAAGACTCGATGCATTGCGCCGGGTATGAATCAGGGTTGTCCCCTCAACCGGCGGGGTCAGGATTTCATACGCCGCCGCGGGCGGAACGGCACCGGAAAACAGCAGGGCCAGAATCGACAGGATCCCGGCTGACAGCAGGTGTTTACTCACGCTCAGATTCCTTTCTCGGATTCCATTCATTCCTTTGCCGGGCAGGACATGTTCCGCCGGCACCCCCACAATCCGAACGGGACTATTCGAATTCGACCTGCCTGGCCACCAGTTCAAAGGCCTTCCGGTATGCCTCGGCGGCCTGGGCAAACTTTTCCTGCTTCTCGTACAGCTCGCCAAGGGCATAGTGCAGCTCCGGGTTTCTGGCGTTTCGGAACAACAGGGCCTGGAGGTCCCCCACCGCCTCATCCATCTGCCCCTCAGCCGCCATGATCCGGGCGTCGCATATATTGGCCGGCAGATAATCGGGATCCATCTCATACGATCTGTCCAGCGCCTTTTTGGCCTCCTCCAGCCGTCCCTGCTCAAGATAGAGGCAGCCGAGCTGTCCGTGGGCTTCGGCCATGCCGGGCTCTATCTCCAGGGCTTTCTGCAGTTCCTTGACGGCGGATTCAATCTGTCCCCTTTTCATCATGACCATGGCCATGTTCAGATGGCGAGTCGACTGTTTTTCCTCCACCGATTTCTCCATCATCCCGGGCCGCAGCTCCTGCTCCACCTGCTCCCTGGATTTCTCACCCAGCATGATCTGCACCTCGCCCCGCAGCCGTTCACTGAAATCATGGCTGTAACCGAGGCCGGCGGCCACCTTGCCGTCCCTGTCCGCCAGGATCACCGAGGGGACGACAAAGATGCCCAGGTCGCTGTACGCCTTCCGGTTTTCATCGAGATAGACGGGTATTTGGCCGCCGAGCCCACCGGCAACCTCCCGGATGACATCCATGTCGTCGCCCTGGGCGTTCACCAGCAGAACCCGGACGCCGCGCTCCTGCAGGAACGGCAGCAACTGCTCCGTTTCGAGCATGGTCTTCAGCGACCGTTCCTTCTTGACATCAATATCAGCGCCCCAGAAGACCACCGCAAGGGGATTGCCTCTGAGGGAAGACAGTGACAGGGTGGAACCGTCGCTGATATGCTTGAAGGTCAGGGGTGGGAGGGGATCGCCCGGGCTGATCGCCCGGAAAGGAAACGAAGAAGCCATGCCCGCACCGCAGAAAAGCACGAGGAGACTCGCGAAACCGATAATGAACAGGTTCGTCCGGATGCCGGCAACTGAATGAGTCCTCATTTCATCACCCCCTGAATTAGTAAATAGAATCAAAAACAAAGCATTGCAACAAATTTCGGCGGGATGATTATACTATACATAAAAAAAATAAAATTTCATTATACAAACACGGCCTGGAAAGCAAATCGGTGCCCGGTCAACCCGCGCCATTCCTTCGCGAACTTTGCTGCAGGACTTGTCCGGCAGTCATAATTCCCCATATTGTTTCGGTTTTTTTCTTTTTCTTTTGCGGTTATCCGGTATATGATTGTATTGAATCGGGCCCTCGCCGCCACAGAGTAATCCCGGTGCGGGAAAACCCCCGCGGTCAGGCCTGCAGCAGGGTAGATTAAATGATGGGCCCGTTCCGGGCATTAATCCGGATTGAAGGTACCGGGCTTCACGACAACCCGGTGGGACGTTTCTCTTTCTGTCGGCGACAACAGGACTATGATCATACGGATCCTCTCCCTTCTTTTTCTTCTCGGCGGCACCGCCTGTCTTGTTTCCGCCCTCCCCTTCACCAGAAAAATATGTGCGCTGGAGACCAGGCACGGACTCGCCTGGCGCTGGCTGGGCGGGTTCATCGTCCTCTTCCTGGCCGGATACCTCTACTACGCCTACAGGTTATGGTTTTTTGAAATCCACCTGGAAGACGTCCTGCTGACATTCATCCTCGGCGGCGGCGGCATATTTGTCATCCTGGTCGTCCGTCTCAGCCTGCAGACCCTGAACACCATCAAGGACATAGCCGACAAGGAGCGCTACCGCGCCCTGCATGACGAATTGACCGACCTGCCCAACAGGACCCTGCTGTACGAGCGGATCGAGCAGGCCATTCTCAGGGCCGAACGGGACCAGACCCCGATCACTGTCCTGCTGATGGATCTGAACAGGTTCAAGGAAATCAACGACACCCTGGGACATTTTTACGGCGACTATCTTCTGCAGATGATCGCCCCCCGCTTGTGGCGGACCATCCGCAAAAGCGATACCGTTGCCCGCTTCGGCGGTGATGAATTCGCTGTTGTCCTGCCCGGCGTGGATCTGGAACAGGCCGTCAACATTTCGGAAAAAATTGCCCTCAGCATGGAGGAACCCTTTCAGGTCGAAGGCAGCCAGCTCAGCATAGATGTCAGCATCGGCATAGCCCTCTACCCCGAGGACGGCACCGACAGCGATACCCTCCTGCAGCGGGCCGACGTCGCTCTCTATGCGGCCAAAAAATCAAGCAATACCTGTTACGCCGTCTATGACGCCGAACATGACGGGCACAGCATGGAGCGGTTGATGCTGACCGTGGAACTGCGTGAGGCCATCAAAAAGGAACAGCTGATCCTCCACTATCAGCCCAAATATTCCCTGACCGAAAAACGGGTCTGCGGGGTGGAAGCCCTTGCCAGGTGGCCGAGACCGGACAAGGGGGAACTGATCCAGCCCAATCTGTTCATTCCGGTGGCGGAAAAGACCGGCCTGATCCGCAACATGACGTATCTGATTTTTGACAAGGTTTTCTCCCAGGTTGCCGAGTGGGAGAAGCAGGGGATGTCCGTTCCGGTCTCCGTCAACCTGTCGACCAAGATGCTCCATGACAACGAACTGCCGCGGCGGATGAACCAACTGCTCGGCAAATGGAAAATCGACCCGAAAAACATCACCCTTGAAATCACCGAAAACAGCATGATGGTTGACCCTGAAATAGCCTTCAGGACCATCAACAGCCTGCTGCAGCTTGGCCTGCATTTCTCCATAGACGATTTCGGCAGCGGCTACTCCTCACTGTCCCTCCTGAACCGTCTGCCCGGCTGTGAACTGAAAATCGACAGGTCCTTTGTCGTCGACATGATCGCCAGCCTGAACGACATGACGATCGTCCAGACCTCCATCAACCTGGCCAAAAACATGGAGCTGAAAACCGTTGCCGAAGGGGTGGAAACCAGGGAAACCCTGGAAAAGCTGATTGAAATGGACTGCGAAATTGTCCAGGGCTACTATTTGAGCAGACCTCTGCCCCCGGACATGGTCCTGGACAAGATCAGGGAACTGGATTCGCTCCAGGCGGACTGGCAGATAACCAGCAAAGAACGAATGAAGAATGAAAAACCGGCTGGTCAAGGCAATGAACAGGAAAGGCCGGCCGATGAAACCGGAATGAGGAATTAAAAGAGCGCCCAGAGACCGGCCCATCCGGCCCCGGCCCCCTCCCTCATAAAATCACACCGGCGGGAGCCGGGAAGCTCCTAACTGCACACTGCCTGCTGAGGACTGCCAACTCCATTTCTCTGCATTCCTCATTTCCTCAGTCAGGAGGCGACAAACCGCTTCGCCGTTTCCACATCAAGACGGGAGCCGATGATCAGCGGGACGCGCTGATGCAGATCGACAGGCTGGATGTCGAGGATGTCCCGCCCGTCGTCGGTAACGGCCAGCCCGCCTGCCTCCCGGACCAGCATCGCCATGGGGGCCGCCTCGTACAGCAGGCGCAGCTTTCCTTCCGGCTGGTCAGTGCTTTTTCTGTCCCGGGGATAAAGAAAAATACCGCCGCTTATCAGGTTGCGATGGAAATCGGCAACCAGCGACCCGATGTAGCGCAGGCTGTACGGCCGGCCGGTTTTCTTGTCGACTACCTTCAGATATTCCACGTACTTCCGCATTCCGTCATACCAGTAATTGGTGTACGCCTCATTGACGCTGTAGTATTTTGCCAGCTCGGGGATGCGGATATCCGGATGCGAAAGAAAGAATTCGCCGACGCTGGGGTCCAGGGTAAAGCCATGGACCCCTTCACCGGTCGTATAGACCAGCACCGTGCTTGAACCGTAGATGATATATCCGGCGGCCACCTGGAGCGATCCCTTTTGCAGCAGGTCCCGCTCGCTTCCCTTGGGACCGTCCGTAATCTTGCGGTGCACGGAAAAAATGGTGCCGATGCTGACGTTGACGTCGATGTTCGAGGAACCGTCAAGGGGATCGAAGGCCAGGGTGTATTTCCCCTCGTAGCCGTCCAGGACCGGGATGATACCCTCCTCCTCCTCCGAGGTCATGACGCAGATATAGCCGCACTGCTCCATCCGCCGCTTGATGGTGGCATTGGCGAATTCGTCCAGTTTCTGAACGGTCTCACCCTGGATGTTCTTCTTGCCGGACTGGCCGAGGATATCGGCAAGGCCGGCCATGTTGACTTCGGCGCTGATGATTTTCGCCGCCACGATGAGTTCATTCAACAGGCCGGACAGTTCACCCGTGGCTTTCGGGTGCAGCC
>Ga0209269_1000740_pt1 | contig 24629 bp, 30 predicted proteins | sample MTBAKMMethaMetaG_FD_187455 | JGI IMG/M metagenome (GOLD analysis project Ga0209269, IMG submission 187455) | Enrichment culture microbial communities from Arthur Kill intertidal strait, New Jersey, USA, that are MTBE-degrading - MTBE-AKM (Arthur... | ecosystem: Environmental > Aquatic > Marine >... | reverse complement strand
CGAGGGGGTATGCTACTGTATCCGTTCCGAGGACCGGTTGTCTCTCATCGACCAGGACCGGCAGACATTACGGGAACTGTTCTTCTCCGACCTGCAGCTGGTCCACGGGATTGGGGCAAAGACCGAGCAGCAGCTGAAAGCGAAGGGGTACCGCACTATCTCCGACCTGGTCCGCCACCAGCGGTTCGGGAGAGCCGCAGCCGAGACACTCAGGATCCTGTCAGGAACCGAGGCTGCGCCTATTGCAGACCTAGTGGCGCGGTGGCATTCCCCGTCCCACCAGCGCTCCTTCCTGACATCGGGGTTCTATAACTCCAGCGACCTGCTGTTCATCGATCTCGAGACGCTCGGACTCTTTTCCCGGCCCATCGTCCTCTTCGGGCTCGCCGGGGTGAAGGGCGATTCCCTGCAGATCACCCAGTTCCTGCTCCGCGGTATCGATGAGGAATTGCCCGCTCTCTCTGCGGTCCATGACCTGCTCGAATGCGATCGGGTCATCGTTTCGTTCAATGGCAAGGCGTTCGATATCCCCTGCCTTATGGAGCGGTCCGCGTTCTACGGCCGCCCTGCCGGGATCGGGAACCCCCACTATGATCTCCTGCATAGTGCCCGGAGGAGGTGGCGACACCGGTTCCCTGACTGCAGGCTGGCCACCCTTGAGGAGCACCTGTTCGGGATTCACCGGAAGGATGATATCCCTGGCGCCATGGTGCCCGAATTCTACGAGGCCTACCTCACCACGGGAAACCCGGGGCCGCTCGTACCCATTGTAACCCACAACCGGCAGGATCTCGTCTCGCTCGCCCGGCTCTTCGCCCTGTTCAGGGAGGGCGCGGAATGACGATTGATTCGCTCCTGGCAGCGCTGGAGAGTCATCCACAACATGCCGGGCGCCTCACCCATGTCCGTTCTTTTCCGGAGCAGGGAGGGATCTATCGTAAACCGGATCAATCCCTTCCGCCACCCCTGCAGATCCACCTTGATCGGAATCGCATCAGTCTCTACTCGCACCAGGCAGAAGCGCTGGAGGCGTTCCGGAACGGGGAGAATGTCATCCTGACCACCCGGACCGCATCGGGAAAGACCCTCGCGTTCCTCCTCCCGGTCCTCGAACGTCTGTTGCTCGATCCCGCTACCACCGCGCTTTTCCTCTATCCGACCAAGGCGCTCACCTATGACCAGCTCAAAACGGTCGAACATCTCTGCACCGAGACCGGGATATCCGCCCGTCCTGCGGTCTATGATGGGGACACTCCCCGTGACCGCCGGCCGAGGATCAGGCAGGAATCACGGATTGTGCTCTCAAACCCCCATGAGCTCCACCAGATCCTTCCCTGGCACCACCAGTGGTCACGCTTCCTGTCCGGCCTCTCCTGCGTGGTGGTCGACGAGGCGCACCGGTACCGGGGGGTCTTTGGATCGAACATGGCCTTTCTCCTTCGAAGGTTGCGGCGGCTCTGCGCCCGGTACGGTTCAGACCCCCTGTTCATCATCTCCAGTGCCACGCTTGCCAATCCCGCTGAGTTTGCAGAGAAGCTCTGTGGCATTCCCTTCCGGACTATCAGCGGGGACGGAGCCCCTCAGGGATCCCGCCGGTTCGTCCTCTACAACCCGTTCAGGGACGGGGTCATGGAGGGGTCGTTCCACCGGGATGCTGCCGGTGTGCTGATTGAATGTATGCGCCACCGTCTCCAGACCCTCACCTTCACCGGATCCCGGAAGATGACCGAGCTGGTAGCCCTCTGGGCCCGCGAAGGGGCAGTCCGTGAACGCGTCGGCACGGCGGATACGATTGCTGCGTACCGGGCAGGATACCTCCCGGAAGAACGACGTGATATAGAGAACCGGCTGAAATCGGGCTCCCTTGCGGGAGTGGTCTCCACCAATGCCCTTGAACTGGGGATCGACATCGGCTCGCTCGACGGGATTATCCTTGCCGGGTACCCGGGAACGATGATGGCAACCTGGCAGCAGGCCGGGCGTGCGGGGAGGGGCGGCGGGGAATCTGTTGCGTTCCTGGTGGCCAGTGCAAACCCCCTCGACCAGTACTTCATGCGTCACCCGGACCTTTTCTTCGGTTCACCGCATGAGAGCGCTATTATTGATCTTGAGAATCCGTACATCCTCTCAGGCCAGCTTCTCTGTGCCGCCGCCGAACTTCCCCTGACCACGGGGAATTCAGCATACTTCGGGCCGGGTTTTGGGGAGATGACAGCTTCGCTCCTGAAGGAACGCCTGGTTGCCGAGACGCCACGGGGGCTGGTCTACTCAGGGAGCCGGCGGCCGCATGAGCTGGTCGGGCTTTCGGGCATCTCCCGGAACTCGTTCCGGGTGGTCTCGAACGGCCGGACGCTCGAAACCATGGACCGTGGACAGGCCTTCCGGGAGGCACACCAGGGAGCGGTGCTCCTCCACCAGGGAGAGCAGTACCTCGTCGATTCCATGGACCTTGCCCACGGGATCATCAGGGCGAGCCCTTCAGACGTCGATTACTACACCCGTCCCCTGAAGTCCGTGGACATCACTGTCCGGCAGGTCCGGGAATCGCGTCTGGTCGGTGATTTCACCCTCTCCTTTGGTGACGTCGAGGTGAGTGAGCAGTACTATGCCTACAAGATCATCCGCAACGATGCTATCCTTGGCATTGAACCACTTGAGCTGCCTCCGCTCGTGTTTTCAACAAAATCAGTCTGGTTCACGCTCCCAGAAGCTTTCGAAAAGAGCCTGCAGTCGGCCGGTGCGGATTCCGATGGCGGGCTGCACGGGACCGAGCATGCCCTGATCGCCATGATGCCGTTCCGGGTGCTGTGCGACCGGTGGGACCTTGGCGGCCTCTCGGTTCCCTCCCATCCGGCAACCGGCGGTCCCGCGGTCTTTGTATATGACGGGTACGAGGGAGGGATTGGGCTCGCCGAGAAGGCGTATAGCATCTTTGAGGATCTGATCCGTCATACAGCGGCCCTGGTCAGGGAATGCCCCTGCGATGAGGGGTGCCCGGCATGCATCTACTCGCCGAAATGCGGTAACGACAACCAGCCCCTTGATAAGAAGGGAACCGTCCTCATCCTTGAGGCGCTGTGCAGTGCCTGTTCCGAAGACTCTGCAGGAGAGCGGGATGAGAACTCATGATGTGAGAAGCGCATCCGGATTCTGAATATATTATGCAGCACCGGTCTTATCGCACTGTGGGGATGCCGCAGTGGCGGGGCAAAGCCCCAAGAACGTCATCATCTAGGGGTACTGTCTGCCAATTTCATGATACACTTCATCAATCAGAAAATTGACATGGACAGATTCATTATTGAACTTTTTAAAAAAAATTTCGGAGAAGACGCTCACGCCTTCTCTTTCAGCACACAGATCGAGGCCGGTTCACGGACCAGCAGGGCGAGGCTCTCTGTGATGGAGAACTCCAGGCTGTCGCCGACCGGGCCCACGAACCCGGTGGTCATGTCCTGGCCGATCACGATCGAGGCATACTGCTTGCCGGTGGCGATCAGGACCCCCCCGGTCTTCAGGGCCGGGGCCTTGAAGATCCCGTCGGTCACGATGCTCCTGATGTGCTCGAGCTCGGTTCCCATCCCCTGCATGTGCCGCCGGTAGAGAAGGTTGAACCGGGCAGGCGCGAGGGCGAGGGCATAGGGGCCGTGGTAGCCCGCTTCGTCAAGGGTGATCATGGCCTGGATGATGTCATCTGCGGCTTTTCCCACCGTGCTCCAGGAGGAGAGTTTCTGGCTGTTTGCCCCCTCCACGGTGAGAAGGCCCGGGGTTCCCGGTGCACCTTCGAAGATGATGGCATCCTCTATCTGGGCGGTCTTGATGGCCGCATCGGCAACCGGTGAAGCAGAGAAGGGGAGCCCGTTCTGTTCGTACGAGAGCAGGTCCCGCACGCCGAGCGAAAAGGTGGTGCTGATCATGTGGACCGGTACGAACTGGGAAACCAGCATGCATTCGGATACTGAACAGTCCTCGAGCGGCACGGCCTTGAGGCCGAGGCCGTACGGCCCTTCGAGGTGCAGCAGGCGGCGGCCGGCAAGCACCGTCTTTGCCGCTTCCACCATGGTGGAGTCCAGGAGCTTCCAGGTTTCCGGCTTTATGGGGGCTTCTTCGCGTCCCAGGTACTTCGTCTCCATCGTGTTTTCACTCCTTCAGCGAACCGATGGTCGCAGGTTTTTCTCCCTCATCCGGGGCCTCTGCACTTGCCGGTGCACCGGCCATCTTGGCAATCTCGGCCTCGACTTCCGCTGCTCCGTCCGCGTACCACTGTTCCTCGTCCGGTGCCAGTTCCTTCAGCAGGCGGAGGAATTCACCGGCGTGCACCCGCTCTTCATCGGCGATATCGAGGAGCACCTCCTTTGCCAGTGTGTTATCGATAGACTCGGCGAGCTGGGTATAGATGGAGATTGCCTCGTATTCATCGACGATCATGAGCCGGATGGCCCGGACGAGCTCGCTATGCGTGAGCTTGCGGGGGCTGGCGTTTCCATAAAATGCATGTGCAAATTCAGCCATTGTCAGTAACACTCTCCCAAGGGTTTTCCGCGGGAGAACCCTTCCAGCGGTAATTTTTCCCTGTGTCTATTTATATATGTGGTTGAGAGTGGAGAGTGAAAGAAAAATATTGATGGGGAGATTTCCGGCGCACTATCTCCTATGAGAGACTTCCAAATCCGGAGGGGGGGCGGGGTTCACTATGCCGGGATACCCCTGCCCTTCTGAGAGGGTGTGAACAATCCGCCCCTCCGAATCTCCGGAACCGGCTATTCGAGGAGGACGAGCCCGATGGACACGATGTCGCTGTGGATGACCTTCCCATACTCCATATCCTTGCAGGGAATAGTCGACAGTTCCCATCCCACCTTCTTCGCGGTCGCGAACACATCGATGCCCGAGGCTTCCATGCTCGGTCTGACCAGATCCATATGCCGGCACTTCCTCCGAAGGCTCTCATCGACGATTCCCTCACACTGTTCCGCTATACATTCCTCACAGAAGATACAGGGATAGCCCCCGAAGCCGAAGGCCTTGTAGAAGCCATCGTAGAACGCCGTCTTTTCGATGAGGTGGACCGTGGTATTCACCCAGAGGATCAGGTCCTTGTAGAAATGGTGGAAGTCTTCCGGGATATCGTCGGGACCAAAGGACGGGTGTCCGGGGACGCCGTCGAACCGGAGGAGAAGTCCGATCTCATACTCACTGACCATCGCCCTCGTTTCATCGGGTGACGGGGCATAGGGCGGGCAGCCGAAGTGTTTGGCATAGCCTTTGCACCCGAACCGGCACTTGAAGCGTACCCAGTTTGAAACGATGATAGCGGATGCAGGAATCACCTCTGCCCGGACATCTTTTATGGCCGCGAGACTGACAAGTTTCTGAGTTTCAGATTCAATACTCGGCATCACGCTATGGACCTCATAGTGAGATGCTGCGGATCTTACAATAAAAATATTCCGCTCAAGAAAAGATGGTTCGATAACCTTATCCTGAACCTCCCTAACATTCACCTCATGCCCCCCGCCACCGGCTGCCTCATCTGCGGCGCCCCCATCGAATATCTCACCGAGCCCGAAGAGATGGAATGCCTGTTCTGCAAGGAGAAGCAGTTCTCCTCCTCCCGCTGTGTGAACGGGCACTACATCTGCGACCGTTGCCTCCGGATGGATGCCGAGGACCTGATCGAATCCACCACCATCAGGAGCACCTCGGACAACCCGTTCCTTATTGCCGAGAAACTGCTGGAGAGCCCTCCATTAAAGATGCACGGTCCGGAGCACCACTTCCTCGTGCCGGCGGTGCTGATCGCGGCCCTCTACAACCATACCGGGCAGCAGGAGAAGAAAGAGCGGGGGATCAAAACGGCCAGGCGCCGGGCAGAGCTGGTGAAGGGGGGGTTCTGCGGGATGATGGGCGACTGCGGGGCGGCGGTGGGCACCGGGATCTTCGTGAGCGTGGTCACCGGGGCAACCCCGCTCTCCCGCGAGGAGTGGCGGCTCTCCAACCTGGTGACGGCCAGAACGCTTGAGGAGATCGCCCTCCACGGCGGTCCGCGGTGCTGCAAGCGGAATACCTTCCTCGCGCTGCGGTCGGCGGTCAGGTTCCTGGAGACTGAAATGAAGATCAAGCTGCCGATGCCCGGGACCATCCGCTGCCGGTTCAGCGACCAGAACGCGGAGTGCCTGAAGGAGAAGTGTCCGTTCTACCCGGGTCAATGAAAGCCGTAGAATTTCAATTTTAACAGAATATATAAAAAAATGAGAGAAAAGCTCAGTCTTCCTCTTCCCGGTACCGCTCGAGGACCTGCCTGATGATCAGGCTCGAGCTGCAGTAGGTGTCGCCGGCGTATTTCCCGATCCTGACCACATCCGCGGTGATGCCCTGCGCCGAGAGGTCCTTCCGGAGCTTTTCTTCATCAAAGTGCTGGTTGAAGCCTATGGTGATAACGGCAGGCCGGATCTCCCGGATGGGCCGGAACATGTCGTGGAGATCCCCGAGGACCGCATGATCCACCGGTTTTAGGGCGGCAATCATCTTCAGGCGCTGATCCTCGGGGACGATCGGGCGGGGCTTGTGCTTCACGTTGGCATCCCTGGCCACGATGACGTACAGTTCATCACCGAGGCGGCGGGACTCCTCCAGGTAGTACAGATGGCCGGTATGGAGGATGTCGAACGTCCCGGTGGCGACGACCCGCCTCATGCAACCACCTCCAGCTCAACCCGTGCCCCGTTGGCCCGGAAGCAGGCCCAGTTCTCCTCCCCATAGGGGAACCCGACGATAATGTGATATCTGCCGGTTCGCGGGAAAAAGGAGCGATCGGCGTCGGAAGGGTGGAGGATGCCGTTCGGGTGGGAATGCACGCTGCCGGCGAGGTGGGTGTCGAGCGGCATCATGTCGAGGTGGAGGCTTGCCGAGACCTCGTTGCTGGTCGTTCCCGGCAGGAGGTCCAGCTCCTCGATGATCCCGTCCTTCTCCCGCAGCAGCCCGGCGTACTCGTGGGGATGCTGTTCCCTCCCGATCTGCAGGAGGAGCGAGAGGAGGTCCTTTCGTATGCCGTGTATCTGCATCCTGTATTCCTTTTCATTGGGGAAGAAATGAGATTAAACTAGGGGTTGTGGGAAAGCAGGAGGTAGTGAAAGGCACGGAGTATCGTTCTGGAGCGGAAAGAGACAGAACATCCTGGAAATGTTATTTTCTGAAAAAAACACTTCGGTCTTCCTCGCAAAACAAAACGAGGTGTGGAAGAGTTCCACGTATCCGGCTCATACCACCCAATTCGGACGCCAGAAGACCCCGCTCAAAACGGGCCGTCCTGTTCAAAGCTCCGGCCGAACCTGATCGCGAGCTCGGCTTTGAAGAGCTCCGCTCCGAGGTAGGCGGCATGGTCGAGGAGGGAGACGTCGCCGTGCTCATGGATGGTGTGGAAGAGGTCCGCCCACGAGGTGCCCCGGTACGCCCTGCCACCAATAACTGCGACAATCTCATCCCCCTCGATCCCGATCCGGAAGTTGCCGCAGGGATCGTAGCTGATCTCCCTCGGCATCGGGACGACCGGAACGACGCGTTCATACCGTACCGGCGGCTCCCTCCTCCGCCGTTTCTCCTTGATCACCAGGAGGTCGATCCCGAGATCCTTCGGGTACGGCCGCCCTTCGGTGAGCACCATCATCTCTGTCGCCCGCCGCATCTCCGCAATCGAGCCCCGGGTCTTGTCGCTGTGCTCACTGGTGAAGATGACCGCTGCATTTACTTCCCGGGACATGCCGGCAAGGAGGGCATTTGCCCCGATGGAATCGGCATCCAGGAGCTCGACCACGTTCCCGGCCCCGAAGAAGAGCGGGTAGCCGGCCGGCCGGAAGTGCCGGAGGGCGGGGACCAGTCCCGACCCGACCGGCGGAAGGAGCGGGTCGGCGATAATGCAGGTGATCCCGGCCTCTTCCGCTGCCCGGATGTTATCTGCCAGCGTTTTCTGCCCGGGGACAACAACCGCACCGGTACCATACTCAGCAATCAGGCTGCCGACGGCAGGGATGTTCCCCTCGTGGAGGCTGAGCACGAGGTCTGCCCGGTTGAGAGAAGCGGCGATGAGGACCGGGTCCTGGGTATCCACTGCGAGCGGTCCGGGGATTCCTGCAAGGTCATGGAAGACCCGTTTCACCTCCATGGGAGTGGCATCAAAGCCGAACCCGAGGTCAACGATGTCGGCACCCGCAGCAAAGAACCCCTCGACGCGGGAGATGAGATCAGGCTCCCGGTGGGCATCCATGATCTCGGCGAGGACCTTCATCCGTGAATTCCCCCCGATCTTCACCCCGCGGATGAGGTAGTCGAATTCGGCTTCCTCCTCCCGTTGTCCCACGGTCCGCATCGCCTCCTCCCTCTTTTGATCGGCAATCAGTTCATCGGCCGGGACGGTGCGGGAAAGGGTCACGGTGGAAAGCAGCGGGAGGATGAGGTCCAGGTCGGCGGCATGGCGGGGGCCGCGGTAAATCGGGATACCGGTCTCTTTGTCGACCTCTGCGAAGGAAGCCGTGCTCATCCCGGAGACCAGCACCAGGTCATACTCCCCGTTCCGGAGCAGCCCCTTCAGTTGATCGGGTGAAAGGAACGAGGCGATCTCCCCGGTCACCACGACATCGGCATCCATCCCTTCCGCCGCTTTCCTCACGATATTGGCGGTCGCCGATCCGGTGGGGAGGAGGATGCGCATATCAAACGAGAATATTGAAAGCAGGGGGATTTATATCCTATTCTGTGTCCAGGGTTATCGGCATACAGGCACACACCCATCACCACGAATGAAGAGTTCAGATACGATGGTAGATGTTCCTCCGGTTGCCGACCCCGACAACGAGAATCAGGAGCGTCTGCCTCCGGATATCGAGGAGAACCCGGTAACTGCCAATCCGGAGGGCCCAGAGCTGTACACCCTCGAGAGCGCGGACATGGGACAAAGGATTTTCGGTTATAGATTCAAGAGCTTCGAGAATCCTCTCCAGATCCTGCCGTGGGAGAGATTTCAGGTCGCGGAGGGCACGCGATGTATAGCTCAGGGAATAGGTCATTTAACCGACACCGAGCTTCCGTTTCACCTCTTCATGCGAATGGATCCTGCCACTCCGGATGTCCTGGAGACTCTCTTCGATGGCATCTATCTCTTCCCCACTGAGCGGCTCGGTATCATAGACCCTGTCGAGCAGCCGCGCAATGACATCATTGTAGGACTCGCGGGGGTGGACTTTCAGGGCATCCAGCTTTTGCCGGTTTTCCTCGCTTACTCTGAGACAGGGAGTACTATGCATACCAATATCTACACATGTCGGCTAAAGAAGATTTTGGTAGCAGGATGAGAAACCGTGTTCCCTTATTTACCGTGAGGGAAAATTTAATTTGAGTAGTATGCTCGCCTGCGACCTTCACGTCCACACCAGGTTTTCGAAAGACGGTGAGAGCAGTGTTGCGGAGGTTATCCGGCGGGCAGAAGCGGCAGGCCTCGATGCCATCGCCATCACGGATCATGACACCGTCCAGGGCGCCCTTGCCGCCCTCGAGATCCCAACCCGGCTGGTCATCATACCCGGAATTGAGATTTCTACGAGGCAGGGGCACCTTATCGCGCTCGGTATCACCGAAAAGATCCCGTCAGGAATGGATGTGATGGACACGATCACCATGGCACGCAGGATGGGGGCTCTCCTCATCCTCCCCCACCCCTACCATATCTGGCGGCACGGCGTGGGCAGGAAACTCCGCTCCGCCCTGTATGCGGTGGACGCTATCGAGGTCTTCAACAGCAGGTACATCGTGGGATCGGCAAACATCAAGGCGGCGAAAATGGCCCGCCGCATGGGGAAACCCTGCGTCGGGGGATCCGATGCCCACAACGCCCGGTACATCGGGTTTGGCCGGACCCTGGTTGACGCGGAACCGGATGTCGAATCGATCCTGCAGGCTATCAGGGAGGGGAAGACCACCCCTGCCGGGAAGATGACCCCCCTCCCGAGCTACACCCGGCAGGCCCTCCGGAACACATGGAAGAAATTCAAGCGGCGGATGTATCACCGGTGAGGCTCGCCTTCCGGACGGCATACCTTGGCGACCGGTTCTACGGCTCGCAGGTCCAGGCCGAGGAGCGGACGGTGGAAGGGGAGTTCATTGGCGCCTGCCAGCGGATGGAGCTCTTCACCGATCCCCGGGAAGCCCGGTTTCTTGCCGCCGGGAGGACCGACCGCGGAGTGCATGCAAAGAGACAGGTATATGCCCTTACCACGCCCTTTCCGGAGCGGGCGATCACCGCGCTTCCCTGGCAGCTCCCGAAAGACATCCGGGTCACCGGGTATGCTGTAGTCGACCCGGATTTCCATCCCCGCTACCGGGCTGTCAGCCGGACATACCGCTACTATTTTGGGAGGGGGGGCCTCGACTGCGAGGCAATGGACGCCGCTGCTTCCCGTTTTGTCGGGACACACGATTTCACCCGGTTTGCCCGGATCGAGGGGAAGGACCCGGTGCGGACCGTTTTCTCCTGCCGGGTGTTTGACGATGACGGCATCCTCTGCTGTGAGGTGGCTGCCGAAAGCTTCCTCTGGCACATGGTCAGGTACATAGCATCCGCCCTCATGCTGGTCGGGGAGGGGAGCTGGGATGCAGACACCATCGGAGACCGCCTTAAGGGAGGGGAAACGCCTCCGCTCTCTCCCGCCCTGCCCCATGGACTCATCCTCTGGGAGGTGGACTGCGGGATCTCCTTTAATCCGCTCCCGGATACCGGGCGATCCGGGCAGTTCGTGCAAGAGCAGGGGGAGTACCATACGGTTATGGCCCGGATCTGCGAGGCGCTCCTGGACAAGGATTGATGAAGGGAATCGATCCTGGCCGTTCCACACGGGAGAGACGTGCCCCGGCAAGGCGGAATTCGGGGAGAAGATCTGGTGCGGGAAGATGAGCGCTGCCGGGTTTCCATCGTGATCAGGCTCCTCTTCCTGCAGCTTGATAAAGCCTCCAAGAGAACTTTTGGTTACAGAGCATGGCGACGTTCATCTGCACCCGGTGCGGGAAGTGCTGCATGAGTCTCGGGCGGCACATCCGGATCGAGCGGAGCGCATCATCCGTGCAGCACTACGTCCGGAACGCGATCTCGGGAGAGATTACCCTGGTGACCATCCATCCGGACAGGCGTGCTCTCTTTTCAGAGAGGCCTGATGAAGGGTGGTGCCCCTTCCTCCGGAGAGAACCAGGCGGGCTCTTTGTCTGTACCATCCACGAAAACCGCCCGCCCGTCTGCCGTGATTTCCGGTGCCGCACCATGGTCATCACCAATCCGGAGGGAATGGAGGTCGGGCACATCAAGGGGAAGGCCAGCCTCTCTACCGGAGACCCTGTCCTTGAGGCACTCTGGAATGATCTGAAAACACGGATGCCGGGAACCGGTCCGGGATGGTTCGGGCACGTGCGGAAAGAACTGTCTGCCCACGGCTATGATCTCGACCTCCTGACCTGAACCGGAAGGACGGGATTAGTACCCTTTTTACCGATATAACGCTAATCTTGTTCCCGAGTTTGCAATGACCGAGATCCCCAGAGAGGAGTATATTCTCAAATGCACGTCGGCCTGTGCCGGGTGTCCCTCCTCGCTCACACTCCGGTATGTGCTCAAGGCGGCAGGGCCGGACACCGTGCTCGTTGTCCCTGCCTGCTGCACGAGCGTCATCCAGGGAATATACCCCCACACCGCCATGAATATCCCGGTATACAACGTGGCCTTTGCCGCGGCAGCGGCATGCGCCTCCGGGATGAGCGAGGCCTACCGGAAGGCCGGGAAGAAGACCAACGTAATCGTCTACGCAGGGGACGGCGGGACCGTTGACATCGGCATCCAGGCCCTGTCAGGGGCACTTGAACGCGAGACCGATTTTCTGTACATCTGCTACGACAACGAAGCCTACGGGAACACCGGCATGCAGCGGTCAGGCTCGACACCGATGGGCGCGCGGACCACCACCACCCCCGGCGGAAAGATCCATGCCAAGAAGGACATCGACAGCATCGTCGCCGCCCACAACCCCCCGTACATGGCGACCGCGTGCGTTGCGTATCCGCAGGACATCTTCAGGAAGGTCGAAAAAGCCCTCTCCATCCGCGGGCCGTCGTTCATCCATGTCCTTGCCCCCTGTCCGCCGGGGTGGCGGTTCGCGTCGGATATGACGGTGGAGATGGGAAAACTCGCGGTAAAATCAGGGATGTGGATCCTGTACGAACGGGAGTACGGGAAGGTCACCATCAACGGGGCATCGAAAGCAGCCATAAAGAAACCCATTCCGCTGGAAGAGTACCTGGCGCCCCAGGGCAGGTTCAAGGGGATCAGCAGGGAAGCCATCGACACCCTCACATCACAGGCTGAGAAGCTGGCAATTCGGCTGCAGCGCGAGGAGGAGGGCGTATGCTGACCATCGCCACCGGCAACAAGGCCGTCGCAGCAGCAGTGAAGGAAGTCAAGCCAGCCGTCGTGGCAGCGTATCCCATCACCCCCCAGACCGAGATCGTCGAACAGATTGCCGAGTACGTGACCTCGGGAGAGCTCGACTGCCGGTACATCCCGGTGGAGAGCGAGCACTCGGCGATGGCGGCATGCATCGGTGCCAGCGTCACCGGGGTGCGGACCTTCACGGCCACCAGCTCGCACGGCCTGATGTACATGCACGAGATGGTCAACTGGGCGGCCGGGGCCCGCCTCCCCATCGTGATGGCCAACGTCAACCGTGCTCTCGGCCCGGGATGGAACGTCTGGGCCGAGCATACCGATTCGCTCCAGGAGCGGGACACCGGGTGGCTCCAGGTGTACGTCAGCACGGTCCAGGAAGCATACGATGCCACCATCATGGCCTTCAGGATCGCCGAGCACCAGGACGTGCTGCTCCCGGTCATGATCAACCTCGACGGGTTTGTCCTCTCCCACAGCATGCAGCGGCTCGAGACCCTCCATCCCGGGGACTTTATCCCCCCGATTGAGCTTCCCCATGCCATCGATACCGCGAACCCTGCCGGATACGGGACACTGACCGGCCCGGATGATTATTTCAAGTTCCGGTGGGACATCGAGCGCTCCATGCGCCGTTCGGTCGCGGTCATTGCAGAGACCGAGCGTGATTTCGCGGAACGGTTCGGGAGGTCCTATGGCCCGGCCCAGGAGTACCGGTACGAGGATGCCGATGTGGTAGTGATCGCCATGGGGACCCTCGGCAAAGAGGCCGAGGTGGCTGTCGATAACCTCAGGAATGAGGGGGTACGGGCAGGATCGCTCCGTATCCGCTGGCTCCGGCCCTTTCCGAAGCTCGATCTCGACGGGCGCGATCTGGTGGTCATCGACCGTGACTACTCGTTCGGGTTCGGCGGAATCCTCGCCCACAGCCTGAAGAGCAAATTCAGGGTCGATCCCTACAACGTGATCGCCGGACTCGGCGGGCAGGAAGTCACCTTTGACGATATTGCATCATTCGTCAGGGAGCGAAAACCCGGAGAAGAGCACTGGTTCGGAGTGAATGGCAATGTATGAGATCCGGATCCACTCCCGGGGTGGCCAGGGCGGGGTCACTGCTGCACGGCTGCTGGCGCTGGCCGCCTTCCGTGACGGCAAATATGCCACCGCCTGTCCATTCTACGGCGCTGAGCGCCGGGGGGCTCCGGTGGTCTCCTACGTACGGATCGATGACCACCCCATCAGGGTTTACAGCCAGATCCGGAACCCGGATCTGGTGGTGATTCTTGACACCAGCGTTATGGAGGTGGTGGACGTTTTCCATGGTCTGAAACCGGACGGGAAGGTGGTTCTGAATGCGACACGAGGGAAAGAGATCGCCGGCCACACCACCTACGTGGTGGACCTGACCGGGATTGCGCTTTCGCTCAACCTGGTCATCGCCGGGAGCCCGATCCTGAATACTCCGGTGATCGGCGCGCTGGCAAAGATGGGGATCATCTCCATGGACTCGGCCAGGAACGCGATATCAGAGATGTTTTCCGATGATCGGAACGTGAAGGCTGCCGAAGCTGCCTACCAGGAGCTGGTGGTATGAGCGAACATCTGGCAATGAGCAGACCAAAAAAGGGAGCCTCGGGGAAGACCGGTTCCTGGCGGGTGTTCAAACCCGTGGTGGACAAAGAAAAGTGTAATGCCTGCGGCCTCTGCGCCATGTACTGCCCGGATGCGGCCATCAGCGAGGAACTTGAGATCGACCTCGAGTTCTGCAAAGGCTGCGGAATCTGCGCTCGTGAGTGCCCGAAGAAGGCAATCACCATGGAGCGGGAAGAAAAGTAGATTTCTCTTTTTTATTCTTCTATCGGGCACTGGCCGATATACTCCAGATCGAACTTGTAGAAGTGGGTGAACCCGCAGTTGCGGCACCGGACCGTAAAGTGGTTGCATCCGATGGTCATATCGTGGGGGCCGGTGACCCTGCAGTTCCGGCAGCTGGCGGGGGTTACCAGTTGCCAGACATCAAAGCACCCGATCGGGGTGAAACTTCCTTCCTTTGTCACATCTTCGATCCGCGGGACAAAGATCCGGGTGGCACCGCAGTTCTGGCAGATAACCTGTGCCTGGTAGGGGACTGCCTTTATGATCTGGTCGGCCTCTTTCCCGCAGTTGTAGCACGTGGTCCGGTACCTGGTGAAGACAAACCGGTCCTTCATGTATGATAATTCGGGGAAAGGCTATAAGAAAGTAGCCCTGTCGTGAGACAGGAAAAAAGTATCTGGTTGTGGCTGGAAGACAGGAATCTCTAGAATTCCATGCCGCCCATGCCGCCGGGCATGCCGCCCATGCCGCCCATGCCGCCGCCCGGAGGCATTCCCTCGGGCGCGGCGCTCTTTGAGGCTGCGATGACATCATCGATCCGGAGGATCATGACCGCTGCCTCGGCAGCGCTGGAGATGGCCTGGGTCTTGACCCGGAGAGGCTCGACCACACCGGCCTTGAGCATGTCTTCGGCCTTGCCCTCGAACACGTTCAGGCCGACGGTCTTCTTGCCCTTCTCGTGTGCGGCGCGGAGCTCCACCAGCATGTCGATGGGATCAAGCCCGGCGTTCTCGGCGAGTGTCCTCGGGATAATCTCGAGAGCGATGGCGAACGCTTCGATGGCCAGCTGGGCACGACCGCCAACAGTTGCCGCGTACTCCCTGAGCCGGAGCGAGAGCTCGATCTCGGGGGATCCTCCGCCGGCGACCAGCTTTTTATCCTCGAACACCACGCCGACGACCCTGAGCGCGTCCTCGACCGCACGCTCGATTTCGTCGACCACGTGCTCGGTCCCGCCGCGGACAATGAGCGAGACCGCCTTCGGGTTCTTGCACTCCACCACAAAGACCATCTCCTCACCGGAGACCTTCTTCTCCTCAACGAGGCCGGCGTACCCGAGTTCCTCGCTGCTGATGGCGTCGATGCTGGAGATCAGGCTCCCGCCGGTGGCCCGGGCAAGCTTCTCCATGTCGCTCTTCTTGACCCTGCGGACGGCAAAGATGCCGGCCTTGGCAAGGTAGTGCTGGGCGATGTCGTCAATACCCTTCTGGCAGAAGAGGACGTTTGCACCGGAGTCGACGATCTTGTCGACGATGTTCTTGATCATCCGCTCTTCCTCATCGAGGAAGGCCTGGAGCTGATCGGGGCTGGTGATGTTGATCTCGGCATCCACCTCGGTCTTCTTGAACTCGACCGCTGCGTTCAGGAGGAGGATCTTTGCATCCTTCACCTTCTTCGGCATGGCAGGGTGGACCCGCTCCTTGTCGACCAGCACACCCTCGACGATTTCTGAGTTTTCGATGGACCCGCCGACCTTCTTCTCGACTTTGATATTATCCTTGTCGACGGTCCCGTCTTCGTCGGCCACCATCATAACGGCCTTGACCACCAGTTCACAGAGCTTCTCCTTGGAGGCCTCTGCGCCTTTGCCGGTCATGGCAGTCTCGGCGATCTTCCGGAGCATGGCGCTGTCGGTCGCCTTGATGGTGACGGAAATGCTCTGCAGGATCTCCTGGGCCTTCTCGGCCGCCTGGCGGTATCCCTGGGCGATAACCGTCGGGTGGACGTCCTGCTCGAGCAGATCCTCGGCACGCTTCAGGAGCTCGCCGGCAATGACCACCGCGGTGGTGGTACCGTCGCCGACCTCATCGTCCTGGGTCTTGGCGATCTCCACCATCATCTTGGCTGCCGGGTGCTCGATGTCCATCTCTTTGAGGATGGTGACACCATCGTTGGTGATTACGACATCCCCGATGGTGTCGACGAGCATTTTGTCCATGCCCTTCGGCCCGAGTGTGGTTCTGACTGCGCTCGCTACCGCCTTTGCGGCGGTAATGTTCATACCCTGTGCATCACGTCCACGGGTGCGTGAACTTCCTTCTTTCAGGATAAGAATTGGTTGTCCTCCAAGCTGCTGTGACATGGTATTCACCACTTTGTAGCGATAAAATTGGTTTGTGGTTCTATATAAAAATTATGTATTATCGATCATCTCGATGAGCTCTTCTCCGTCTGCAATTTTGTGCAGGCGCTGCTCACCAATTACCAGCGTAGTCCCGATTTTTTTCTGTTTGTGGTAATCGGTGATCACGCACATGGCATGGGTTCCGGTCACCTGCGAGATGTTCCCGATCAGGGCAGCGCGCTTGACCACCTTGCTCGCCTCCCCGTAGCCGGTCAGGATGGTATGGTTGGAGAACTCGATGAGGGCCTGGAACGGTGCCCGCTGCAGGGTATGGAGCTTCATTCCCATCCGTTCCAGGAATCCGATGGGGAGATCCTCGCGCTGCTGCTCAGGCTCGTCCCTGAAGTGGGACTCGTACTTCATCAGATCGATGGACCGGACGAGCGCGGCATCGAAAATCTCCTCGATTTTGAGGGCGATATCGAGCGTTGTCCCCATCCCGCTCTCGTACTTGCTGATGGTCCGCCTCGATACCCCAAGGAGGTTTCCGAGGTCGCCGAGCGAGAGGTTCCGCCGCTCACGCTCCTCGCGGAGTACTTCACCGTTGATATTGACATAGAGACCGCCGGGGGATGCGTACACCAGCGGGGGGATCTTCTCGACCAGGGCGTCATAGAGGGTGGCTACGCTCACCGCGTAGATCCCGTACCTGACATAGACCGCACCACGTTCCAGCTCTGCATCCCGCGCCCGTTCGCCGATGATCAGGGGGGAGCCCTTCAGGTACCGGGAGATGTGGTCAAGATCATGGGCAGTCTCCTCGCTCACGCTATCGATGTGCGAGACCACCTTGATAACGAGGAGGGTATCGCGGTTGCTGGTAATGAGGTCAAAGCTCCGCGGCCGCATGGAGAACCGTTCCGACACCCGGAACCCGGCCATGAGCAGGACGGAGACGACCATCTGGTGGAGGCGATCCTGTGACATTTCTCCTTTGAGAATGGATATAGCGCTCTGCATTATAAATAGTAGTGCAGAATGCGGATCGGCATCGACGATACTGATTCACCGGCCGGGATGTGCACGACCTACCTCGGGGCAGTGCTGGCCAGCAGGCTTGCCCGGGCAGGCTTCAGGGTGACGGAAACCTTCCTTGTCCGTCTGAATCCCAACGTCATCTACAAGACCCGGGGAAATGCGGCGATCTGTATCGCATGCGAGGGGGATCCGGATACGGCATTCACCCTCACATGCGGCCTGGTGGACGAGCTCGCCGACCTGGGGTGCGATGCCACCAACCCGGGGGTAGTCGTGGCTGAACACCCCCTGCCATCGTCGTTCTACCGGAAGGCCGTGCAGGACTTCTGCGGGATCGATGAGGCGATCAGTCTCCTTGAGAAGTGCGGTGCCCGGTACCGTGGATACAAGAACTGTCGTGGTCTGATCGGTGCGGCAGCCGCCGTGGCCTGTGACTTTGACGATGCCACGTGGGAACTTCTGTCCTACCGGAAGCCGGAGCGGTGGGGGACCCCGCGCAGTGTCGACCGGCAGAGTCTCTTTTCAGCCGAGCAGGAGACCTGGCCCCACACCTGGGACTCGGTCGACCGGGAGAATGATGTGGTGGTCTGCGTGCCCCATACCCCGGACCCGGTGCTCTTCGGCATCCGCGGCGAATCCCCGGCCTGGGTGGAGACTGCCCGGGGATGGGTCAGGTCCGAAGAGCCATCGATCGAGCAGATCTTCCTCACCAACCAGGGTACTGATGCCCACCTCATCCCCGGCAGGATTGGGGACCTGAGGGAGGGCTGTTCGTACCTGGTCACCGGCACGGTGAGCTCTGTTCCGCTCACCGGGAACGGCGGACATGTCTCCTTCATCCTTGGCGACCGGGGTGAATCTGTGCGCTGCATGGCCTACGAGCCGACCAAGGGGTTCCGGGACGTCATCAGGCTCCTCCTCCCGGGTGATGAGGTCACCGTCGCCGGAAGTTACAAGGGAGGGAGCATCAACCTCGAAAAGATCCAGGTCCGTACCGTTACCCGGGTGGTGCTGACCCGGCCGCCACACTGCGGGGTGTGCGGGAAGCGGATGACCAGTGCCGGGACCGGGAAAGGGTACAAGTGCCGGGAGTGCGGCAACCGCTCCAGAGAACATGAGCAGACCGTGGTTGAGCGGGGCCTGGCCTGCGGATGGTACGAGGTCCCTCCGTCTGCCCGCCGTCACCTGGCAAAACCGCTCATCAGGGGCCCGCCCCCTACCGTCTGACAGCTGGGGACGCAGGTATAATCCTTCAGGAATCCTATGGTGTACCCATGGAGTGCGGGGAGCCGGTTGAACAGGTGGAACTCCATCCCGGGATGAGCGTGAACGATCTGGTGGTGCAGCTCTCCCGGGCCGGGGCGTACAACGGCGGGGCGCTGGCACGGGCGGCCGACATTTATGAGCGGATGCTGCGGGATCCGGAAACCACGAAGTTTTTCGGGCTGGCCGGGGCGATGGTGCCTGCCGGCATGGGAAGGATCGTGAGCGATCTCATTGCGGCAGGGCACATCGATATCCTGGTGAGCACGGGGGCAAACCTCACCCACGACATTATCGAGGCCCTGGGGTGCCGGCACTACCACGGTACTGCCGCATGTTCCGACATCGAGCTCCGACATGACGAGATCAACCGCATCTACGATGTGTTCCTGCCGAATGACGCCTTCATCACCTTCGAGGAGTTCATCCAGGAGAGCCTCTCCCTCCTCGATCCCGGAGCGACCTACCCGATCTGCGAGCTTCTCTCCCAGTTCGGCCGGCGGCTCGACCACGGCATCCTGGCCACTGCCGCACAGAACGGGGTCCCGGTATACTGCCCGGCGGTGGCAGACTCGATGATCGGGCTCCAGTGCTGGCTCTACTCGCAGTCCGGGAAGATCTCTGTCGATGCATTCTCGGACATGAAGGCCCTCCTCGATGCCTGCTTCTCAGCGAAAGGGGCCGGGGCCCTGCTGGTGGGGGGCGGGGTACCGAAGAATTTCATCCTCCAGAGCATGTTGATGACCCCGAACGGGTTTACCTATGCCGTGCAGCTGACCGGTGACCGGCCCGACCTGGGGGGGCTCTCTGGCGCAACCCTCGATGAAGCCCGGTCATGGGGCAAAATCACCGGGGAGGCGGCTGCAGAGACCGTGTACGGGGATGCGACCATCACGCTCCCAATCCTCGTAGCAGCAGTCCTGGAGAGGATGGCCCGATGACCGAGCTGATCCTCGCCCTGGACGTGGCCGGCCGGGAGGAGGCGCTCCGGGTCGCCGGGCGGTGTGCCCCGCACATCGATGCCATCAAGGTCGGCTATCCCCTCATCCTCTCCACCGGCCTCCCGTTCGCCCGCGATCTCGCCTCCTTCGGCCTCCCGCTCATCGCCGACTTCAAAGTTGCCGATATCCCCAACACCACCCTTCTTATTGCCGAACAGGTGTTCTCCCACGGCTTTGCCGGTATCATCTGCCATGGTTTCACCGGGAGCGACTCGGTCTCGGCCTGCATCGAAACAGCCCATGCGGCCGGCGGGGAATGCTACGTGGTTGCCGAGATGAGCCATCCCGGGGCTGAGGAATTCTACCACGGCGGCACCGCAGAGCGGATCGCCGCGCTCGCCGTCTGCCTCGATGCCGACGGCATCATCGCACCGGCCACCCGCCCTGACCGTATTGTGGTGCTCCGGCAGATTGTCGGGAAGAAGAAGATCTATTCCCCGGGGGTCGGAGCGCAGGGCGGCGATGCCGGAAGGCTGGCAGGGCTCGTGGATGGCATTATCGTCGGACGGCAGATCTACGAGGCTCCCGATCCGGCAGCGGCAGCGGCACAGTTCGACATGTTCCGCCGATGATGAGAACCCGGAATCTGAGCCGGTGATGATCCCTATGAGTCAGCTGAGGCGGAACGGGACCTTTTTTCAACTTTAGCCCATTCTAAAACTTTAAATCGGAAATGGACCATTTTACTGTATGCAATGGACTGAAGAACAGAAAAATCTGGCAAAGAAATACAAGCGCCTCGAAGATATCCCGGTTGCCGAGCGGCGCTACAAGTGCCACACCTGTCATCTCATCGTCGAGACGATTCCCTGCCCCCGCTGCGGGGATGAGCACCTGGTGATCATGTGTCCGCTTGACCACTGCAACTGTTCCCATGATATCGTCTCAGGGATCGAGTACTGCCCGCTCTGCGGTGAGGCGGTCTGCCCGGAGTGCGGAAGCCATGACGTGGTCCAGATCAGCAGGGTGACCGGCTACCTCCAGGAAGTCTCCGGATGGAACGCCGGAAAACAGCAGGAACTCAAGGACCGGGCACGGTATACCGTTGCATGAGGTACTACCTCCGGGGCGGGACCCTCATTGTCCGGGGGTGCTTCAGGGCGGCGAGCACGGGAATAGACGGGGGGATTAACCCGGTCAGCACCCTCCTGAATCATACCGTTTCTTCCGAATGGGATCACCGTGATCCGGCCCGCGACCTCCGGACGCTCATCGCCCGTTACGGCCTGCCGGGGGATTTCTTCGGGCTGATGACCGCGGTGGAGATGAAGAACCTCTGTATTTTCCAGTACGATTTCATCACCGTGTTCATCACCGCCGGGATCAGGAACCCTGAGGCGGGCGGTCCGGGCACCATCAATATCATCATCTGCAGCAGGGAGGGATGCACCGATGCCGCTCTCCTCGGTGCCATCATTACCGCCACCGAGGCGAAGGTCCTCTCGCTGGCAGAGAACGGTTACGATCTGACCGGGACCGCCACCGATGCCATAATTGTCGCGTCAGAGGGCGAACCGGTGCACTCCTATACCGGGCCGGTCACCGAAGCAGGGAAGAGAATCCGGGAGGCGGTGGCCTTCGGCGTGGCAGAGGCCATGAAGCGGCACGAAGGACAGGTGGTCCGGAATGCCCCGTCCTACTTCATCTTCTCCCGGTACGGCGGTGAGCACTGGGTGGAGTGGCGGCCGGAGAACTGCCCATTCTACCCCTGCCACTTCGAAGGACAGCGGTGCGACTTCTGCTACTGCCCCTTCTATCCCTGCGGGGATGAGTCGCTCGGGCACTGGGTGCAGAGCTCCACCACAAACGGGAAGGTATGGAACTGTGCATCCTGCACACTTCTGCACGAACCGGTGATCGCAGATTACCTGTTACTGAACCCGGAGGCTTCGCTCGGGGAACTCAAAGCGAGGAAGAAGCGGATGGAGGAACAGGGCCGGTCATCACCCTGATTCTCCGGAACTTCTTAAAAAAAGATCTCACGTACCTTATGCCGGTATGCCCAGTGCAGCCGTGAGCTCCTCGAGGGGGATGCCGTGGACCATCGCCGCCTCGCGAATGGTCTCGCCCCGGGCGATGGCGCACCCGACACAGCCCATCCCGAACTTGAAGAGGACTTCTGCCGATTCCGGCTTTGCTTTCAGGAGGTCGTAAATCGTGCTGTCAGCCGTTATTTCCATGCCTCAATTATTTGAGGGTGCAGGTACTTAAATCTGCAGCTGCTGGACAGTTTCGCCACCCGCCCGCATCCTTTATCTGGACAGGGCTGGTGAGCTGTACCTGGAGATGTAAGAGTATGGACTATTCCGATACCGCAGACAGAATCTCCCTGAAAGTGAAAGCAAAGGGCCATGAGGCCGACACCGTAAAGATCGAAGGAAAACTCCGGCGTCTCGTCGAGGAGTTCGGGGTCCCCCCTGCAGAAGCGGAGCGGACGGTGATGAATGAACTCGCCCGCGAGTTCTCACTCAACGGGCTTGGGACCGCAGCCGGTGAGGAGAAGAGCCTGAATGCCCTGATGGCCGGAGAGTGGGCCACGGTTGAGGCAAAGGTTGTCTCGCTCACCAGTACCCAATCATCTGCCATCGCCCAGAGCGGCATCCTCGCAGATTCCTCCGGGGCGATGCGGTTTGTGGTCTGGGCAAAGGCGAATGCTCCTCTCCTGGAACATGGGAAATGGTACCGCTTCGAATCCGCAGTGGTAGACGAGTACCGGGGCTCAGCAAACCTCAAAATTCATTCCGGAACGGTCATCAAAGAGATTTCCCGGGATACCGTCCTGATCCCTGAGGTCACCCCCATTGCTGATCTCACACCCGGCATCGGGAGCGTCAGGGCCAAGGTTATCCAGGAATGGGATGCCACCCATGACCGGATGCTCCAGAGCGGGCTGCTCGGGGATGAAACCGGGACGGTGAAGTTCGTCATCTGGAAAGAGGAGGGCAAAGAACGACTCGTTCCGGGGATGGTGTACACCCTCTACTACGCCATCGTCGATGAGTATTCCGGGCGGTACTCACTCAACCTGAACACCGCGACCGTGGTTCCTGAAGAGGGGGATATCCCGGTCAGCAGCGGGGACACCTGCTTCTCAGGTGCGCTCGTGCATATCGCCCCGGGATCAGGTCTTATCAAGCGGTGCCCCGTTGAAGGGTGCAACCGGGTTTTATCCCGTCAGAACTACTGCCCGGTCCATGAGATCCAGCCGGGATTCAACTATGACCTCCGGATCAAAGGCTGGCTCGATGACGGGATGGTGACGAAGGAGATCCTTGTCCAGCGGGAGGTGACCGAGCAGCTGACTGGCATTTCCATGGATCAGGCAAAGGAACTCGCCGAGAATAACCCGCTCGGGATGGACGAGGTGTTCCTCCGGGTCCGTGACCGCATCCTCGGCCGCTACCTCAGCTGCAGCGGCAGGGAGATCGACTCCCGCATCCTCGTGAATTCCTGCGAATTTCTCACGGTCGATCCCGAAGAGACCGCATCACTCCTGAACCGTGCCGGGGGGTCTTCCTGATGGCCGGGCCGGCACGGGGTACCTTTCCGCGGCGTGATTTTGAACGGGAGCCGGCACGGAGGGTTTTTTCCGGGGAACTGAGGGAGAGCAGGATCCACTTCCGCGAAGGGGAGGACGAGAAGAGCCCCACCTACATCCTGCTCCCGACCGGCGAGCGCTGTAACCGTATCTTCCTGGTGGGCACCCTTACCGAGAAGAAGAAGCAGGGGGAACAGAATCTCTTCTACCGTGCCCGGGTGGTGGACCCCACCGGGACCTTCTTCATCATGGCCGGGAGCTACCAGCCGGAGGCCATGCAGCAGATCGCCCGGATCGACCCTCCGGCCTTTGTCGCCGTTGTGGGAAAACCGAATGTGTACGAGACCCCCGATGGGGCGGTGCTGATATCGGTGCGCTGCGAATCGGTTACAGCGGTGGACAAGAACACCCGCGACCGGTGGGTGCTGGACTGTGCAAAGGCAACCCTTGACCGGATCGATGCTCTTGGCACGACCCCGGACGGGCAGCGCGCTGTACAGGAATACCGGACCGATCCGGCACTCTTCCGGAAACTGGTGTACGAGGCACTTTCCCAGCTTTCACTCTGAGAGCGGTATCCCCTCGCAACCTTTATTTTTTAGCGCGGACATGTTCGCGTGATGTCTATGGATGAGCAGGAGATGCGCGAGTTGCTACAGAACCTGGATCTGAAGACCCTGAAGGAAGCGGCAAAGGCCCAGGGGATCAAACCGGGCCGCTGCCCGACGAAAGCATCCATCGCCCGGATGCTTCCTGATGATGCCCTCCGGGCCCTGGTAAAAAAATAGGGTTATGTAAGGAGTATGACCTGGACGGGACAGAGATCGGCCGCCTCCGTGACACACGCCACAAGCTCCGGAGGCACTGTTCCCTCGTCCCGTTTCCCGTCGTTCCGGTACTGTTCCAGAACCTGACTCAGGGTATCCTCTTCACCAAGTTCGAAAAATTCAGGGCATACATCAGCGCACGTCCCACAGCTGACGCATTCATCCCGGGTAATTTTCACGATCATTCAGAGATTCCTCTGTCGCCAGTATTCGGCCTGCGAGGGAAAAAAGATATGCTGGTGGCGATCAGCCGGAGGCTTTTTCCCAGAACTCAAGGACTTCCGATCCCTCGATGAACACGAGATCGTGGCTCCGGGCATACGCCCTGGCATCGGCTTTCGAGAGGGCACGGCCGGATCGCTCATCGAGCATCTCACAGACGGTAACTGCCGGCGTGATCCCTGCCATCAGGGCCAGGGCGATGGAGAGCTCGGTCTGACCCCGCCGCTGGTTGAGGAGGTTTTCATCAGCCCGGAGGATGGCGACATGCCCGGGAGAGCGGAACTGATCGTGGAAGTCGGCTCCTCCCCCGTTCAGGCTCACCCTG
>Ga0209269_1000736_pt1 | contig 24690 bp, 24 predicted proteins | sample MTBAKMMethaMetaG_FD_187455 | JGI IMG/M metagenome (GOLD analysis project Ga0209269, IMG submission 187455) | Enrichment culture microbial communities from Arthur Kill intertidal strait, New Jersey, USA, that are MTBE-degrading - MTBE-AKM (Arthur... | ecosystem: Environmental > Aquatic > Marine >... | reverse complement strand
AGGGGGCTTAGGTCAGCATCCGTCACCGCGACCCCCAAGGGGGTACTTCGCGCCTCTCGCGAGGCGCTGCGTAACGCCGACGGCACCTGGAACAGCGAGATCAAATATCGCGGAGCACCCCCGCAGGGCGCTTTTCCCGTAGGGGGCACTGCCTTTGGAGAGGTGCGCGCCAGCTACGGCCTCACTCCCACGGACTACCGTTACACCGGGCAGTTGGAGGATAGTTACATTAAGTTAGACTGGTATAACTCGAGGTGGTTCGATAACGAGCTAGCACATTTTGTTCAGCCTGACATAATAATACCACAAGGCCAGGACATTCTCAGTTGGAATCGATACGCCTACACCAATTACAACCCAATTATCTATTCTGATCCAGATGGTCATAATCCAATCATTGCAATCCTTGCCTTGCTTGGCTTCGGAATTGTAATGAGCCAAGTACCGGGGGACACTTACCAACCTGAAAACGCAGGTAACCCTTATGTAATGCTGTTTGGTTTATCTTTAATGGGTCCTCCAGGTGATTTTATTAGTACAACAGTCGATTGTGTTACAGATGGATGTGATCCATATTCAACATTCCCTTCTTATTTTGTTCCGGGGCCGAGTCCATCACTTGTACAACACGTCTCCGAGAATGTAGATAATATAGCTCCGTTACAAAGTTCAGCCGACAATGCAATAGTTAAACAACCGGACCAATACCAATGTGGTTCTTTCTGCATACTTGATTGGTCGAACTATCCTCAAAATATCAGACAACCAGCTAGAGAGACCGTATATCGTTTACTCCCAAATGAAGAATATATACAATCAAGAAAACTTGCTGATAATATAAATAGGAGGATCCGTAATGAAATACCTTTAATAAAATCTGAAGGTCTTCAAGTGCATGAAGTTAATCCCGTAAAGTTTGGCGGCGATCCAACGGATTTGAGAAATAAAAAACTAGTTACAGCACTGCAACATCATTTACTGAATACATGGTGGAGACAAAAACAAAAGGCGATTGAGTAATAATATGGAGAATCAATGGCAGATTATTCTATTTACCCCCTAATTTTTAAAACACCAGCTAGTAATGAGCAAATTCTACAGCTTCAATCTGTTATTGGAAAACCGATTCCAAATGATTACCTCGAATTCCTCCGTTTCTCAAATGGAGCTGATGGCACTTATGTCTGTATATTTGAAATTGAAATAGTCTTACTCTATTATTCAACTATAAAACTGGAGATTCCTGGCTTTGTAATTATTGGCTCAGATGGCGGTGGCGAGGCTTATGGATACGATTTCAATGACGATATTCCTGAAATAAAAATGCTCCCATTTATTGGTGGACTGTTGGAGAATGCAATTAAGTTTGGAAAGAGTTTCGAAAATTTTCTAAGGCAAACATGTGAAATGGACGATTTACCAAGTCATATGGATCAACAAAGTACCAATTGACAGCATCATGGAAGGATATGAGATTGAAAAATATAAATTTTATCTTTTTTGAGGTTTTTACTTGATAAACGTAAGATTGGATAATTATTACTTTCATATAGGTGCAACCTGTGGAAATTGGTGAATTAATTAGTGCCCTGAAATTATTACCAGATAATACTCCTCTTGTTCTGGAAGCTTGGAATGAGATGTTTCAAGCTGTTGAAAATTACTTAATCCGAGAAGCCCAGTCGGATAAAAATTTTGAAAAACAAGTCATATTCCGAAACGCTATTTTCACCGACCGCTTCATGAAAGCCAAACCCTTGTTAAGGGATAAGGTGTATTGACTCCTAACAGAGTGATCGAAGAGAGGATAATCACCCACCGGAATCGGTTCGAGATCAAATCTTATATATCAGTTACTCCTGCACCTTAACATCCTCAATAGCAAGAAGTGATTCTTTCCTGGACAGGGCCAACACCCACCCGCTGCAGATCCCGTCCCACCGCCACCCCGGAGACCGTACAGGCAAATTACCTCTACGACGGCGACGGCAACCTGGCGCGCGGCATCGTCAACGGCGTGGTGACCTTCTACCCCGGGCGGCACTACAACCGTGAAGTGGACGGCGCAAATGTGACGGAGAAGAAGTTCTACACCCTGGGCAGCACCACCGTCGCTGTGCGCACGGTACTGGGCAGTAATGACACCCTGAATTGGATTCTCAGTGATCACCTGGGGTCGGCATCCGTCACCGCGAATGCTGACGGAAGCCTGAATAGTGAATTGAGGTATACTGCCTTTGGGGAGGTACGTTACAACAATGGCCTCACCCCCACGGACTACCGCTACACCGGGCAGTTGGATGTTGCCGAGTTAGGATTGATATACTTTGTAGCAAGATTTTACGACCCTTATCTTAACCGCTGGACCCAGCCTGACACCATTGTACCAAATTCGAATAATCCTTTAGCCTACGACCGCTACGCCTATGGATTTAATAATCCATTAAGATACAATGATCCAAGCGGCCATTTCCCATTTGATGAAATTCTTGATGCGATATTCATCGCTTATGATGTTGTGGACATTTTAATCAATGGCCCGACAACAATGAATGAAGCCGCTCTTGCAGCGGATTTGGTATGCGCGGCTATTCCCTACGGAACAGGAGGTGGACTTGCCGTTCGAGCGGGCGGAGAAGCAGCTATGCAGGGGGTGCTGCGCTTACCTGCTGGAGTCAGAGCGTTACAATTCGCTGAAAAGCTTGCCCAATTTGCAACCGGCTCAGGTACGGATACTAATGGACTAAACTTATCTGGAGAAACAAGCTCATCTTCTACATCGAATTTAATTCCCGGGACGAAAGAAAACGTTCCTGGAATTGACCCGGAAAAAGTGTTCTTACCGGAAGAAAAAGTAAATCAAGCTGCCAAAAGAGGGTGGTCCTTCGACGATATACTGGACGTGGTTTCAAACCCAGCACAGACACGGAGTAATTCAAATATCGTTAACAGGGCAAACAACAATCCAGTAACCTACTACTACCGTGCTGATGGCTATTATGTTGTCGTAGATGATATCACTGGGCAAGTTGTTCAAATTTCGAATACAAACGAAGTTAATTGGATTGATGAGATGACTAACTCGATTGTTCAACCTATTAAGTAATTTTAAGGAAGACAGGATGACAATTTCTACTCTTCAAGATATGGTAGCCAAGTATAAAACTTTAGGAATTGTTAAAGCAACTGATTTTCTGCTCACACCTGAATATGCACTTGAACTTCTCTACGACCTAAAAACTTTGAGCATAAGGGTAGTCGGGTGTGATTGTTGGCGATATTTGGATCGCGAGTTAAGAGACCCCAATCGAATCCTTGAGATAGTCGGAGGAGGAGTATTGGTGAAAGGGGCATATACAAAATCTATTGAGGAGAACGCTTTAATTATTGAGGATTTTATAATGCATAACCTTCCAAACGATGCTGACTTGATTTCATTGATTGACGATGATCCGAAAATACCTGGACCATTTTCCTATTTATTTAGGGACAACAAGGAATAGATTACTGTTTTTTCATAGAGGCAGAACCTTAACAGCCGAATATTTTTGTTGAGTAATGCAGCCTTACATGGAATAAGGTGGAGATCTTTCGATTGGACATTCCCGGATAATTATTGTGGTATCTGCTTCATTTCCACTGAGCACAAACCGCATTTGTGCAGCAATCTCCAGACGGCTTTCCAGGCTCAGAGCAGGTTCAAAGAGGGCTTCGGCCAGGGTTAGCAATTGTTACCTTTCACCTGGCTGGATACCTTCAGCCAGTCCTTCCTGCTTTTCAACCAGTTCCAATCGTTCTCCACACTGGTCATGACAGTGTAGTAGTCATCGGCTACGGTCTGGTCGTTGGCGCGGGCATAGACCAGGGTAGTGTTGAGTCGTTTATGCCCCAGAAACTTCTGGATCGAGGTGATCCGGCAGCCCGCGTTGAGGAGCTGGGTGGCGCAGGTATGTCGGAGACGGTGAGCGTAGACCGGAACCCCGGTTCGCCCGGCGCTGGCCCAAGACCCCACCCAAGAGCCCAGCCCCACTCCCACCGCCACCCCGGTGACTGTGCAGGCAAATTATCTCTACGACGGCGACGGCAACCTGGCGCGCGGCATCGTCAACGGCGTGGTGACCTTCTACCCCGGGCGGCACTACAACCGTGAAGTGGACGGCGCTAGCGTGACGGTGAAGAAGTTCTACACCCTGGGCAGCACCACCGTCGCCGTGCGCACAGTACAGGGCAGTAATGACACCCTGAATTGGATTCTGGGGGATCATTTAGGATCAACGACAGTCACCGCCAACGCCGACGGCACCTGGAACAGCGAGATCAAATACACTGCCTTTGGGGAGGTGCGCGCCAGCTACGGCCTCACCCCCACGGACTACCGCTACACCGGGCAGTTGGAACAAACCGAATTAGGATTGATATACTTTGTAGCAAGATTTTACGACCCCGTGCTAACCCATTTTGTTCAGGCGGATACCTTAATCCCTGACCCGGGAGATCCGCTGGCGTGGGATCGGTATGCTTACTCTTTGAATAATCCAATAATTTATAGTGATCCGTCAGGTCATTGGCCAGAATTGGTTGACTATTTAGCGGGGGCAACTTATCAATATCTGGATGATATGTCAATGGGTGCATTCTCGGATTTAGTTGTAGACATGGATTACTCAGATAACGCTGCATTTCAGGAAGGCAGAGGTGCCGGGAGAGTTGCCAGTACAGCTGTAGCTTCAGTTGATCAGGTTAAAGGTGCTTTTGTGGCAGGTGCGGGCGCAGCAGCCATTACAGGTACCGCTGGTGTGGGTGCAGCTTGTGCTTTAGCCACAGGAGGAGTTTGCGCAGTACCTGCTGCTGGTGTTGTGGCAGTGGAAGTAGGAATGGTAGCGGCAGGTACAGCAAGTTATGCTTATGGTTCTGGAGTAATCGCTTTTTCTAAAAGCAATTCTGTGAAAGGAAAAATTGGATTTGAATTTCAACCGAAGGGCGGATTCTCGCGAGATGTACTCACAAAGGGCTACCATATAAATTCCGATATCGGAGAATTAGGCTTTGTAGCAAAAGAAGTTGATGGAGGATTTGAATGGAGCGTAACCTATGCAGGCACGGGTAGAGCAGTGCCTGGCAGCACTGCTGCTAGAGCGGTAGACTTCCTAAAAGGCAACAGTGCAGTAGCGATAGAACGAGCACGGCAAATAATCAGTACTTTTGGACATGATGTAAGATATGCAGAAAGAGTTTCCCAAGCATGGAATATTATTAAGGCATTGGGAGGAGAGTAGAAATGGAAGGTAGTAAAGCCTCAGATTATGGGACTGAAATATCGTCTTTTATCGATTTTCTCAAAACAGGAGAGCTAGGCCAATTAAGTTTGAGATTATCAGTAGAAGAGGTTTACAACTTGCTTGGGAAGCCGAGACATTCACATCGACCCTTCGAGGGCACTGATCAGGATCACTTATTGAATCTTCATTATAAAAATCTTACGGTAACTTTTTATGATGAGGATTTGGCTATTTATATAATCCAATTCCAAAACGGTTTTAAGCCGGTTCGAGGTGAATTACCCAACCAGCTCAACGCCAAGTGGTTCTCCAAAGTAAAGAAAATGACCTTTGACGAATTCATTGAACTTATCAAAACGAATGGTATTCGTTGCGAAAAGTTGGTTACGGATGATTCTGAAGGTCACCTTATCCGATTCCCTGAAAGCGGCGTTGAGGTAAGTTTTGATCTCAGCATTAGAAACGGCATTTACCAAATCGATTGTTCAAAAACAGGACCAGAGAATAGACAATTTGAGGAGATTTTGTGATAATAATTTTGTTCATGCGGAGGATAGGGCAACGGTGGAGATCGACCTGAGCGCCGTGTGAATGCCGAAGCTAGGGCAGGGGTATTTTTCCATCCTGTGTAGCTCTGACCATCACCCCCACCGCCACCCCGGTGACCGGGCAAGCCAGCTATCTCTACGACGGCGACGGCAACCTGGCGCGCGGCATCGTCAACGGCGTGGTGACCTTCTACCCCGGACGGCACTATAACCGTGAAGTAGACGGCGCAAATGTGAAGGTCAAGAAGTTCTACACCTTGGGCAGCAGCACCATCGCTGTGCGCACGGTACAGGGCAGTAATGACACCCTGAATTGGATTCTGGGGGATCACCTGGGGTCGGCATCCGTCACCGCGAATGCTTACGGCACCTGGAACAGCGAGATCAAATATACAGCCTTTGGAGAGGTGTGCGCCAGCTACGGCCTCACTCCCACGGACTACCGCTACACCGGGCAGTTGGAACAGGCCGAGTTAGGATTGTATTATTACGTCGCCAGGTGGTATGATCCTATCTTAACCACTGGGTGCAGCCTGATACATATGTACCAGAAAGTCAAGGCGTATTAGGCTGGGATCGGTATGCCTACGCCAGCTTCAATCCGATTAAGTATAATGACCCAACTGGCCATTTTCCATGGATTCCTGTAATAGCCGGCGCTGCCGCTTTATATATGTATACTTCATCAATCGGTTTGATTCCGGATGTAGTAGGTATTGCCAAGGTTTATTTGGCCACGGGGAGTAACGGAGTATCCATCGAGGTTGCTGCTGGTCTTGCTGTTCAAGGAGAATATGCTGGCCCCATTGACAATATTCTGTCATTAATTGCACATGGGGAATGGCAGTCGTCAGAATCGGGTTTTGGTATGGCGCAAACAGGAGCTGAAGAAATGAGTAAGTTTGGTATTAATGGCTCTGCAACTGATCCAAACGTCGCGGTACAAGTAATGCAGGCCAGAATACAAGAAGCACAAGGTGCTTGTAATGGATGTAATGATTTCAATATGTTAGTAGCTGCCGGTATAGGTCAGAATGGTTATATCAGCCCGGGAGAGATATCAGATGCCTCATCAACAGGAAATTGGGATGGGATATTGAGAAAACCTGGAGGAGACCTTAATGCTCGGTTCCGCATGTTTATGGATCCCAGCAACAAGAACTACAATCAAATTGCTCTTCTTAAGTATGGTCAGGATTTAAGAGCGCTTTACATGCTTGGATGGCAGCGACCAGATGGTATGACTGAGGATGAGTTCAACCATTACTTGAAAAATTTGGTAAATTTGGCCAATGGTTCGCAGAATGGACAGTAGCCCAATGAAGGAAAAACTCGATCGATGGTTGCGAATTATTTTCTTGAGCGCAATTTTGAGTAGCGCATTGGGATGCGGAGCATATCTAGGCGACACAAGAGAAGTTGAGCATAACTTGGATACTAGATTCTACTCGTTTAACTCTATAACAATCCTTAATTCACTTGAAGAGGGAAACTCAGCCGTCTTTACAGCAATGAAAAAGACTCCTCAACCATTGGCTCATATTCCCCGCGTGACAGTCCCATGGACTCAATCTGATTATCTACGTGTGGCACAAGCGATACAGAAATCTGTCTGGAATGAACCTATAGAAGCGCTTAGATTGTCTGATGCAATCTTTACAGTAGATTGCTCAGACGTTGGACAAAATGTTTTTAGTATGGCGGTCTTTACATTTTATAAAATGGTTCAAAAAGAAGGGGTGGAGACGCGCATCCAATACATCATCCGCATAATTCCATCAGAGAATTACATACGTACATCGCGAGCGGAGTATTACCCTAATGCACGTGTTTTAGAACCAACTGAACTCGGACAGTATCCAATAACAGCCGAGAAAGCATTAAAAATCGCAGATAAGAATGGGGGAGCTAGGATACGGTTTGAAAATGAGAATTCATGTATGATCGATGGTGTTGTAAACGGGCTGGATGGCTGGATCGTTCTTTATCAGACAAAGAATGAATATAGTTGGGAAAGTGTTTACGAAATTACTATCAATCCGCAAACTGGTTCGTTTAAAGTAATCAGGCCTCAATAATATTCTATGCTTTATAACAAAATTGAAAGACGAGAAACTCAAGTGGAAACCACCCCTATTTGCCTTTCTGTTTTCGAATTCCTTCAGAGTCAATGTGATTGCAGCCTCAGAGTTTTGGAATATCCGTTATGTATATATATGACAACGACGGCAACCTGGCGCGCGGCATCGTCAACGGGGTGGTGACCTTCTACCCCGGACGGCACTACAACCGCGCAGTGGACGGCGCAAATGTGACAGTCAAGAAGTTCTACACCCTGGGCAGCACCACCATCGCTGTGCGCACGGTACAGGGCAGTAATGACACCTTGAATTGGATTCTAGGGGATCATTTAGGATCAACGACAGTCACCGCCAATGCTGACGGCACCTGGAACAGCGAGATCAAATATACCGCCTTTGGAGAGGTGCGCGCCAGCTACGGCCTTACCCCCACCGAGTACCGCTACACCGGGCAGTTGGAACAGGCCGAGTTAGGATTGTACTATTACGTTACCAGGTGGTATGATCCTTGTATAATACAGTTTAATCAACCGGATACGCTGGTACCTTCTCCGGGAAAAGCTGTGGCTTGGAACAGGTATGCTTACGCCGATTGGAACCCCATCCGCTATTCGGATCCTACCGGGCATAGAGTATGTGAAGGCACATCAAGTTGTAACCCATTACCCAAATCAACCTATACAAAGCAATATTATCAGAGGCAATTACTCAACGAGTTTTCCTGGTCTGTTGACAATAAATTCACATATAAACAGACTAAATATTTGCTGGATGTGGCATGGAATATGAGAACTTTTCTTTCAAATGAAACACAAGGTTATGGTAAAACCTGGATGGATAAAAATGTTGGGAGCATAACATTTAAGATTGATACCGTACCGCAAAACATAATTTCAATTTTGAATGGTGAATGGAAAGATACATTGTTACCACAAAGTAAAGAAACATCTTTTGTGCCCGCTACAGATACAATCCATTTTTCTGGAGATTTCATGAAAATTGGTGAGGTACATGTTCTGCATGAGGTTTCTCATGTTATAGATAATCAGATGGGAAATACCCTTTCTACATATTTTGGACATGGACCATCTGATGAATTAGTAAAACTTAATGGAGGCAATCCTAATGGTATTCGTTTTTGGAATGGTAATTTTGATATTCTAGAACAATACAAATTTAAAGATCCAAATTCTTATGGAAACAATTCCTATGCCGATTATTTTGCGACAGGTATGTCATTATGGTTAGCTGGCTCATCAGAAGATTTACCTCAAAATGTTGAAGCATGGCTTGAATCTATTGTGGATTTGACTAAATAAAAGGATGGTAAACATGAATCATAAGAATAATTATAGATCTATTATAGTTTTATTTTTTTTCTTCCTTGCTTCTTGTCAATCCCAAATGGACCTTATAGATATTATTAAGATGTCAAAGTGCGAAGCACCTTGTTGGTTAGAGATGACTCCAGGAAAAACAACAATTGAAGATGCTCGCAGACAATTATCTATAAACGAAGAGATAATCTCACAGAACAGTGTATTTGATTATGCACCAACCACCCTTTTCCCCGTTGCGATAGGTTGGAAAGGAATAGATGAAAATTTAGACGGTACTCTTTACTTTAGAGACGGATTTTTGCATGCAATAAATATTAACGAAAAAAACGGTAATGGAAGACTTGAAGAATTTATCGAGGTGTACGGAGAGCCTGACAAAATTGTGTGTCAATTGCAAGGTGGAGATTCAATTCATATAAGGGTGTTTCTTTTCTATTCCCAAAAAGGAGTGATTATTTCTTTCAAGCAAAATAATCTCAATAGAATTGAGATTCAAAACAATGAACCAATTGATAAGGTTGTATTCTTCAATTCAAAAGATATTAATTTTCCGGATACAATCTTTGTTTCAGATAAGATATTTGAGCTTCCATGGACGGGATTTACAACACTTGAAATAACGGATTGGTAGTTTTCTTGTTAACAATGCTCTCAGAGAATTGAAATTTTGGTTTAGAAGCCAAATGATTTTTAGATGAGTGCATTAGCTGGCAATTGCAGTTTTCAAGATAAATGGTAAGCATATTTAAGAAGGCCCTAATCAATAGTATATGATTTTTCTAACGGTAATGAATTGAAGCTGAGGCCGACGGTATGACCCTTAAGGATGTTGCCTCGTAGATAAGAATGCCGCCTCAGCGCTGTGAGAGGTCTCGAATAAGCAGGTAGCCGTTATAGCGGCGCAAAACGGACAAGGCTGAGAGGCTCATGGCTGTCTGAGGTCGCCTCGCTTCAAGTACTCACGCGAAGGAGGTGCTGCCATGACATTCTACTGTGGCATCGATGTCGCCAAGCGCAAACACGCGGTGGCGATCTTGAACGAGAGCGGGCAGGTATGCAAGCCGGTCTTTGTGACCGAGAATACGCGTGCCGGGTTGGAGTATCTGCTGGAGCACTTGAGCCAGCTTGGAGATGAAGTCTCCATCGGACTGGAAGCCACCGGTCACTACTGGCTGTCTCTGTATGATGCCCTGACCAGTCAAGGTTATCCGGTGTCTGTGATCAACCCGCTGCAAATCTCCGCTTACCGGAAAAGCGGGGTTCGGAAAGTAAAAAATGACCGTTCAGATGCGGTGTGGATCGCGGACTTCATGCGGATTTCGAATACACCCGCTTCCAGCCGCGATATTCCCATGCTGCTGCAACTACGTGAGCTCAGCCGCTTTCGCTATTGGCTTTCAGAGCAGATCGGGGATTGCAAGCGTAAACTGGTTACCATCCTCGACCGGGTCTTTCCGGAGTACGAGAAGTTGTTTTCCAGCGTGTTTGTAGAATCTTCGCGCGCTTTGCTCCGGCAGGCCGTTTCAGCACAGGAATTTGCCGAACTGGACTTGCGAGAGCTTACTGAGGTGTTGAACAAGTACAGCCGTGGCCGCTTTGGACAGGAAAAAGCCAGAGAAATCCAATATCAGGCCAGGCAGTCGATTGGCGTGGGTTTCCTGGCCAACGCCGCTCAGGTGGAAATGCGCTGCTTGTTGGCGCAGATTGAGCTGCTGGAAGAACAGCAGAAAGAAGTCGAAACCGCCCAGACGCAATTGATGGCTCGGATCCCGCAGTACATTACCAGCATACCGGGCGTGGGGGTGCCAACCGGGGCGGCGATCCTTTCGGAGATTGGAGATATTTCGCGCTTTGACAGCGAGGATAAACTAATCGCTTATGCCGGAATCGATGCCACTGTCCATCAATCCGGGCAGTTCCAGGGCACAAAAACGCACATGAGCAAGCGCGGTTCGCCCTATCTGCGGCTGGCGCTGTGGCAAGCGGCTTCAATGGCGCTCCAACACAATGATGAACTACGAGCGTATTACGACAAGAAAATAGCTGAGGGAAAAGCTCACGGAACCGCGCTCGGGGCTGTTTGCAGAAAGCTGTTGATTCGGATTTACGTTGTTCTAAAGGAGAACCGCCCTTATGTAATCCATTAGTTCAATAATCCCCCTTGACTCCTAATAGCAGGTCCTATCTTAACCACTTCACCCAGGCGGATACCCTGGTACCCAATGCCGGTGATTCCGCCTCATATGACCGCTACTCCTATACCCTGAATAATCCCATCCGCTATTCGGATCCCAGCGGGCATATGATTATGATTGAGGACAACTTTTTCGTCCGAGACGATCGAAAAACTGGTAATTTCGTTCTTATCAATAATGTTGGAAAAGGAAAATTATTTGCCAATCCCGTTGAACAAGCAGCAGCAAATGTTTTGCTTAATAAAAATCCAAAATACTTTTCTGCTATGCCCAGTAGAAGTCCAGGCTTTGTCATAGGTGCTACTTTTGAAGGAGCGGGGGAGAAGATTGGCGAAGATCTGGGTAGCTATTACACCGAATTTATAAACCTGACCAATATGGCTTGGGTGGGTTTTGGTGGTGCCAATTATACTCATGCTTCCACAAATTGTACTGTTCCTCGCAAAATTACAGATGATGTGTTTCCTGATGAAGGATGGGCAAAATTTGAAAGCAGAGGTTCGTCAAAAGATGGAAGACAACCTGTAAACTTAAATGAGAGCTTGAAAGTACAACAAGTCAGAGCTGATCCAGAAGCAGGTGTTCCAATTAAATTAAGCAAAGGCGGATTAACCGACGAACGATGGCCTGCACGAGAAGGATGGATTAAATTGGCACAAAATATAGAGAAGACAGAAATTCACTATGTATATAATACTTTGACCGGTTGGGTTGATGATATAAAGATTAAATAAATTACCATAATACGAAAGGGAGAACATTCAATGAAAGTCAAATGTATAGGAACTCTTGGAAAAGACTTGTCGCCTAAAGCATTATCGGTTTCAGGTTTTAAAACATCTAATTTTCAGCTTGAACTTGATGCAAGTTATGTTGTTTATGGTATATCTTTATATAAAGGCATCTTACATTATCTAACCTTCGATCGTTGGAAAACATTTCCTTTTTGGTTTCCTAGTGAACTATTTATCATTGAAGATCCTTCTATTCCAGCAGACTGGTATTTTATATTTTTTTCCCCTCCTACTGAAGGCGGTTTAGAGGCACTTTGGGGATATAAGGAATTGGCAATAGATTCCAATTATTATGACAATTTAATAGAGAGAGAAGACGACGCAATTAACACTTTTCTAAAAAGAAAGGAAGAGATTGATAATTGGATAAGTAAAAACGATTTGTCTTAATTTCTGTCCAATTCTTAGATCATTCTTGTGCAATAAACTAGAAAACAAGAAAAGCTTTTTACAAAGAAACAAACTGATTGCTTCTTTTCTATTGAATAGAATTGTACAAAACTTACTTAACTTCAAACTAAACGCAAAAACGACGGAATTCCACCTGCTTGCCATAATACTTATTTGGGAAAAACTCTTCTCTAACACGGACAGAATTTAACCCTAGTCACCTTTTTAATGCGCAGATGGCCTGTAAGTATTCGCCAATCACAGTCTAATCATTGGCGCGCGGCATCGTCAATGGGGTGGTGACCTTCTACCCCGGGCGGCACTACAACCGTGAAGTGGACGGCGCAAATGTGACTGTCAAAAAGTTCTACACCCTGGGCAGCACCACCGTCGCCGTGCGCTGTCCGTGTCGGTGAGTTGAGTCCATACCATAGATCAGTGAACTACCATCCGGTAAAACGAGTGGTACTTCACCCCATCCAAGAAGATCATTTAATCCACTGATATTTTTTTGCGATTTGCACAGCATCTCTACGGCTATTAACCCCCAATTTACCAAATATTCGTTTCAGATGTGTCTTAACCGTATTAAGGGAAACAATCAATTCCCGAGCGATTTCTTCATTGGTTAAACCAGCAGACACCAATCTTAACACTTCCAGCTCTCGATCACTCAAATTAGACCCAATGTATTTCTGAAAACTGATTAATGAATTCGTTTTGGCAATTTTCTCGTCATCATCATGAGCTGAAAAAGCTACCAATACCTGTGAAAAATATTCTTCCAATACTGGATCAATCTTCTTTGATCGGATAAGATAAGCCTGACACGCCAACAATAATTGCTTTGATTTCTCTCCTTCATGCACGAATGACTGAATAAATCCTTCTTTGCTAGCCAAACGGACAGCTTGTTCAATCATTTCAATGGCTTTCTGCTTCTCTCCACTCTTTTGATAAACTAATCCTTCCAAGATCAGTGTTTTTAATTTTATTGATTGATGTCCAATTCGTTCTGCCACCTGATTCTGCTTATCCAAAATGCAAATTGCTCTTTGAGCATCATTAATGTGATAATAATAACTTCCTAGAATAGCGTATGCAAATTTGCCAATAGAAATCGGTTTTTGATTTACTTGATGATTTGCTTCGCCATCTAACTCTTCATCTTTGAGTATATCTGCCTTCACGAGGTATTCCCTGGCCGAAGAGAGTTCTTTTCTCACAATACTTAGCTGTGCAGCTGCAGCGTATACAGCATTTGATAAACTTCTTCCATTTTCTTTTTGAATTTGAAGAATCAACTCATTGAGCAGGTCTTGAGATTCCTCGAGTTTTCCCTCCTGGATATCTAATTGTAACAAAAGTAGCTTTGAGTTAACCTGATGTCGAATATGCCCCCATTGTTGAAATCGAAATAGACTTGTCAATGCGTAACTACGCGCCTCAACTATCTCATTTCGCTCGAATGCAATTTCTGCCAGGCCTTGCTCTGCCAATCCAAGCACAGGTAAAGATTCAAGACCCACCTCTTTTGCAAATGAGATCGTATTGATCAACTCCTGCTTTGCCTCCCCTAATTTTCCTTGCCAAACCATTATTCGACCAATCATGCAGCGCGCGTTAATTACAATCATGTAATTTCGTGAAGTTAATGCAGTGTCAATCGCCTGTTGGTACATCGGTTTTGCGGCTTCAAAATCATTATTTACACATAGGGCGTCTGCCAAGTCTAAAGCCACAAGACTCCTGATACCATTATTCTTCGGAGAAAGATAATTGAGGGCGCGCTGGGCAAAAGAAATAGATTTTTCATATTCTCCCAGGTTAAAATCAGCAGTCGCGCGAATGGCTAATGCCTGCCCAATTAGATCAGAGTCAGTAGCTTCTTCATGAATGAAGTCAGAACCTGCATCAGCAACTTCGGGTAGCAAATGCTCAATCTGGCTAATCAATGGTTTCACTTCAGAGAATTGTGCAGCAGCCAATTTCGCCGCAGCAGATAAAATCAACAATTCTACTCTTTGAGTTTTCCAATCCTCTGGGAATTGATTACACCAATTTAATACCTTGGCAGAATCTCCTCGAAATATTCGCGGAAATCCCACATCTTTCACCATGTTCCAGGCAAATTCATATGACTGAGCGAAAATTGCATGACTGATCGATTCATCTATCATCCCATGTTCTTGATACCATATACTCACACGTTCGTGTAATTTTCGAATATGTGAATCAGAATACAACTCAGGCAATCGAGTCTGCAACAAGTCCGCGAATAATTTATGCAAACGGAACCAAGTAAACGTCTGATCTGCTGGGGCAATGAAAAGATTTTCACGTTCAAATTCAATTAATTGTTCAGTGCTATTTGACGTTTCGAGCATGTAATCACAAATATCCGCGCATAGCAGATTAAGGATAGAACATTGAACCAGAAAATCACGCTGATTCTTGGTTAATTTTTTAAGAATTTCTTCCACCCAATAATCGGCCAGATGCCTGTTTTGGTGGATAGATTGTGTGATAAGCTGAGATTCACTTGGATGTTGCTTAATTGATAAGCATGCCAATTGAATCCCTGCAATCCATCCTTCAGTACAATTTTGAATATCCTCCAATTGTCTCTCGGTTATAGAGAGGTTCATGGTATCTGAAACAAAAACTCTGGTTTCTTCCAGCTCAAAAGATAACTCTTTTCCTCTTAATTCCATTATTTGGTTGTATACCCGGAATCTTGCTAAAGGAAGAAATGGGTCAGATCGCGTAACGATTACAAGGTGAAAGTTTTGAGGTTGGTGATCCAACCAATAAGTCAGTCCAATTTGGATGATTGGATTTTTAATCTCTTGGAAATCATCTAATATAAGGATGGATGGAGAGGTCTTTTCTGATAATTCATTTATGAGATATGGCAAAAAGGATTCAGCAGGTAAATTTGAATTTGCCCGAAGTAAATTGTTGGATCGGGTTCCAATATCTTGATATATAGTCTGTAGTGCAGCAATGAAGTAGCTCCAGAAATGCAAAGGTGAATTTTCACCTTCTTCAAATTGCAGCCAACCAACTTTTAAGGCATCCTGATTCTGAATCGATCTTGCCCAGTTTGCCACTAAAGTTGTTTTTCCTGATCCTGCTGGAGAACTCACCAGAATTAGTTTTTTGTCAAGTTGCAGACCCTGATTTAGAAGCGTATATAAATGAGAGCGGATGACTGTACCTGAATGAGCGGGTGGTATCCGCAATCTGGTTTGAACCGGGATAAACAAGGTTTCTGAGACAACTGTCTTTTCAGCCAATTTCTAATCCTCAATGTGATTGTATCTTAATCTATTTAAAGATAGGATGTCAGCAAGATGATTATACTCCGGTGAACTAGGGGCTGTCCCATATGAAAAGCCTCACTCTAGACGAAAATTCCATGAACTTGGAAAAATTAATGTATACAACACTTGAAAATGAATACCCCAGTTATCAACGTGAATGATCACTTAAGGTGTTCAAGAAGGAGTTGATTTACACAGCAATTCATTTTCTTTTTTCATGAGGATTCAACCATAAAGGCAATTATTTAATCTACAGGATCACATGCTATAATCTTACCGTCTCATCTATTCTATTATCCAAAATACTTTTCAATAAAACTACGAAAACCATGTTCTCCAGAACCAGATTAATTACAATTCTTTCGGTTATCCTCATTTTCACTTTTACCTTTACAAGCATCCTCAGCTATAACGTAACCAAGGAATCTATCACCAGAAGCGCAAAAAACGAAACGCTTCCCCTCATCAGCGATAACATTTTTTCTGAAATTCAGCAAATCTTGATCAAACCCATTAATAATTCTTCATTAATGGCCAATGATGAATTTCTGATCAGTTGGGTTCAATCTGGAGAAATTGACACAACTGAAATAATTCGCTATTTAGACCGAATTCGCGAAAAGTATGGCTATTTCAGCTCATTTTTTGTTTCTGATCAAACAAAAAATTATTACTTTTATGATGGTATCTTGAAACAAATCAGCCCACAGGACGCACATGATGATTGGTATTATCAATTTGTAGCGTTAGACAGAGAATATGACCTTGATGTTGACACCGATGAAGCTACCAATGGGACAATCACCATCTTCATTAATCACCGCTTAGAAGATCACGAGGGAAATTTTCTGGGGGTTACCGGCGTTGGATTGAAAATGGAATCGGTCGGAAAAACCCTTGAATTGTATGAACAAAAATACCATCACCTCGTGTATATGATTGACGAGCAAGGATTAATCCAAATCCATCCAGACCAAAGCCTGGTCCTTAAAGAAAATATCAAAGAAATGGATGGAATTGAAAGTGTGGCGGATGAGCTTCTCAGCAAAAGGGATGGAACCAATATCTATGAGTATAAAGCTCAACATGGAAATATGGTGATTTCAGCCCGCTATTTTCCGGATCTGCAATGGTACTTAATCGTTGAGCAAGACCAAACCCAATCTCTTCAAACCGCGAGAAATTATCTGATGGGGAATATTCTCATTGGATTCGTGGTTACTTTATTAGTCATTTTACTCGTAGCCTGGAGCTTGAATTTCTATTATAAAAAATTAGAAACCCTCGCGATTAATGACGATTTGACCGGCCTCTTTAACCGCCGGAAATTTCAAGACATCATTCAGCATGAGATTACCTATGCCCGCAGATATGAAGAATCCCTCAGCTTATTATTAATTGATATTGATCGGTTCAAATCAGTCAATGATAATTATGGACATTCTATAGGGGATCAATTCTTGAAATTAGTTGCGGAAACACTTCAATCAAAAATTCGGGATGTCGATATCATTGCCCGCTGGGGAGGTGAAGAGTTCGTGATCTTGCTGCATCGGGCTGACGAACAACAAGCGTTGATTACTGCGGAGAGGCTGCGAGAATCAATCTCCACTTTGAAATATGTTGCCGGAAATGACTCAATTTCCCGCACCATTAGCATTGGATTGGTAACCTCTCATTCTGGTGAATTAGAAAAGGATGAGATGCTCGATTTGGCAGATAAGGCCATGTACAAAGCAAAAGAAGAAGGTCGTAATCGCACCTTTGTTGAAAGGCCAATAATCATTCAAAATAACAACTGAATTTCTTAATCCAATCATCCAAAACCTTGCACAACCATGTTTCAAGGTAATGGAAATTGGCATTGTGAGATGAGGTGCCTATAGAAAACCAGTTGTTCGAAAAATTTCTTACTTGTTATATCAAATACAGATAACATCTGTTTCCCAATTCATAGTTGGTGAATTTCAGCATTCTGAAATCAATTCGGAGGCCTGAATCTATATTTCTTATGACAAAAGTCAATTGATTTTACTAATCAAAGTCAGTACACTATTGATGTATATTGTCCACCTTATCATCGAAATGCATTTCCCCTATTAATAATCAAATAAAGTCAACAACCTGGTTTCATTAGCGTCACAAGGTTTTGACTCCGCAATACCTATAATCACGAAAAAGAGACCTTTTCTCAAAAGCACCGGCATACTTGAATGCGTATTTACCAGGTGTATTTGGGTTCTTGAAGTTGTTAATATTTCGCTTTTCCGCAAACAAAGTTCGCTTCCTTCTTCAGCCTTTTTTGAGCAGAGGAGAAAGGAGTCATCTATCGAAAGATAACTCGTGTTGCATGGATTAGCCGATTAACTAATTTATATAGGAGAACCACTAGATGAAGAGGATATCAATTCTACTTTCGTTGCTTGTGATTACATCCTTGGTGTTGGCTGCATGCGCACCAGCAGCAGCCCCAGCCGCTGAACAGCCCGCTGCTGAACAACCGGCTGCCGAACAACCCACAACTGAACAGCCCGCCGAGGCTCCTGCTGCCGCTGCTCTGCCAGATGTGATTAAGATCGGTGTCAACGAGACCATGACCGGTTGGGGTGCCCCATATGGCGACATGACCTGGAAAGGCATTCAACTTGCCCACGAACATAAGCCAGAAGTATTGGGTAAACCTGTTGAATTGGTTTTAGTGGACAACAAGAGTGAAAAGTCCGAATCTGCTATCGCCGCCCAACGCCTGGTCGAAGTTGAAAAAGTGGTGGCCGTGCTGGGTGTAAATTCCAGCTCGATGGCCATGGCTCAAAACGAAGTGTTGGATAAAGCAAAAATCCCTTCAATCGGTCCAGCTTGTACCAACCCCCTGGTAACCCAAGATAAACCATATGCCTTCCGCGCCGCCTTCATTGATCCCGTGCAGGGATGGGCTGCTGCCAAATTCGCTACTGAAGAATTGGAAGCAAAAACCGCGGTATTGCTGGTAGACATCACCCTGGATTATTGTGTGGGACTTGCCAATTATTTCCGCACCAATTTCATTCAAATGACTGGCGACGATCACAGTATTCTGGGCTATTTCTCCTTCCAGACTGGTGATCGTGACTTCACCGCTCAACTCACTCAGATTAAAGCTCTTAATCCAGATGTCATCTACGCTCCCAATGAGTACGCGGAAGAAGCAGCCATCGTTCAACAGGCAGCTCAATTAGGCATCACTGCTCCTTTCCTGGCAGGTGACTCTGTTGATGTGCCAGAATTCCATGAAATTGCCGGCGAATATGCTGAAGGTTTCTCATACACCGCGCAATTCCACCCTGATGGATACACGCACCCTGAAGCGCTCAAGTTTACGGAGGGTTTCCGAGAGGCATATGGTATTGAACCAGAGACGTTCTCTGTGACCGGTTATGATGCATACATGCTCCTGATGGATGCGATCGAACGCGCCGGATCCGTTGACCCAGATGCAATCCAAAAAGCACTGACTGAGACCAATTATGTCGGTGCGCGAGGGTTGACCGTCTTCGATGCAGAAGGAAATGCCCAATTAGGTGTTCCTATTTTGCAAATCAAAGATGGTAAGAAAATATTCCGTTATCTGGTTAATCCCGAATAATCTTCCTTAAACATAACAAAGAATGGGAAGGGGTGATAAGCCCCTTCCCTCTTGCGCTTTCGGGCGTAAAGGAGATAACACATGGATGTATCTCTGTTCATTCAATTCCTCATCAACGGCATCGCCCTGGGTAGTTTGTACGCGCTCATCTCAATCGGTTACACCATTATTTACGGTGTTGTCGGGTTAATCAACATCGCCCATGGAGAGTTTTTCATGGTCGCTGCCTTTTTAACCATGTGGGGAGTGCTTCAATATAATCTTCCCTGGTATATTTCCTTCCCAATCGCAGCGATCATCACTGTTTTGTTGGGATTACTTGTTGAAAAAGTTGCCTACCGTCCGCTGAGGAAAATGAAGACTTCGGCGTTCATTGGAGCCATCAGCGTTTCATTCTTACTTCAAAATTTGTTTGTTGTCGTATTTACCCCCCGATCCAAGCCATTTCCGCATCCCGCGTTGCTGGATCAAGTTATTAACATGGGCGATGTCGCTCTCCCAGTCGTCAATATCGCCATCGTCCTGGTCTCTGGTTTACTTTTCCTACTATTGAGCTATATTGTCACAAAAACGGATATTGGCCGCGCAATGCGCGCGGTATCTAAAGACTTAGAAGCCTCTCAATTAATGGGCGTTGACCCAAACCGGATCATCTCATTTGCCTTCATCCTCAGCACCAGTTTTGCGGCTGTAGGTGCTTTCATGTATTGCTCAAAATTCCCTTATGTGGATGCATTCACGGGGGTAATTCCAGGTTTAAAGGCATTCATCGGTGCGGTCATGGGAGGCATCGGCAGCATTCCGGGCGCGATGGTAGGTGGATTCATCCTTGGTCTGGGAGAGATCATGCTGGTCGCGTTTTTCCCGGAACTGACTTCTTTCCGAGACATCTTCGCCTACTTAATTCTAATCCTGTTCCTCTTGTTCAGACCCGGTGGCATCTTCAATGTCAAAGCCAGAGAGGAGAAGGTGTGAAATGAAGTTCAAAGTCGATCGGAAAACAATTCTCACACTTGCAGCAGCTGCATTGTTATTAGGATTATCCTTTCTTGCCGAGAATTACCTGGATGATTTCCAAATTCGGTTGTTGAATATGTGGGGAATCTACATCATTATGGTGGTAGGTTTCAACCTGATTTATGGTTTTACAGGACAATTCTCATTGGCGCACGCCGGTCTTGCCGCGATTGGCGCCTATACAGTAGCCTTGCTTACGCTTTCCCCGGAAGCGAAACAACTTAGTTTCTTCATCGCCCCTCCCATTTGGCCAATCAGTGTCTTGCAATTGCCATTTTTCCCATCTCTGATCATCGGCGGACTTCTGGCTGCGGTTGTAGGCTATCTAATTGGCGCGCCTGCGCTGCGCCTGCATGGAGATTACCTGCTGATTGTCACCTTTGGATTTTCGGAAGTGATTCGTCTTTTGCTCGTGAACCTTCCAATGGTTTGTAATGGCGCAATGGGATTGAAAGGGATTCCCCAACATAGTACCTTACCTCTCATTATTGGCCTGGCGATGGCATCAGTTTTCCTTGTTAAACGTCTGGTAGATAGCAGCTATGGGAGAGCATTTAAGTGCATTCGTGAGGACGAGATTGCTGCAGAAGCTATGGGAGTTTACCTTTTTCGGCACAAAATGCTCGCTTTTGTCGTTTCCTCCTTCCTGGTTGGTATTGGCGGTGGTCTGTTTGCCAATATTTTGGGAACAGTCGACCCCAACACATTTAAACCATACTTGACTTATGCCATTGTCACTATGGCAGTTTTAGGGGGCGTGCAAAGTTTGACAGGTGGGATCATTGCCGCAGGAGTATATACGATCATGTCAGAGCTTCTGCGATCTGTGGAGGCTCCCCGTACAATATTTGGGATAGATTTCCCCGGTATCCCCGGCTTACGCACTCTGGCGTTCGCTTCCATGTTGTTACTGTTAATTTTGTTCGCGCGTCAGGGAATTATGGGATCCAATGAGTTCTCTTGGGAAAAAATTGGATTGTTTTTCCGGAAGCTCTTCAAACGCACAGAAGGAGCCGAGAACCGTGAACATTCTTGAAATTAACCATCTAACCATGCAATTTGGGGGGTTGGTCGCGGTTGACGACTTTAACCTTCACTTGGAAAAGGGTAAAATTTTCGGTTTGATCGGTCCCAATGGATCTGGGAAAACCACGGTCTTCAATGTCATCACTGGGTTTTATAAACCTACCAAAGGACAACTGCTTTTAAATGAAAAAGAGATCACCGGCTTGAGGCCCGATCAAATTACATCGATGGGGTTGACCCGCATCTTTCAAAATACCCGCATTTTCCGCAACCTGACCGTCTTCGATAACGTGATGATTGGCTATCATTTACGTCTCAAGTCTTCTCCCGCCGAGGCAATCCTGCACACCTCCAGATATAAAAAGGAGGATAAAGCCTCACGCGATTTAGCGGACGAATTGTTAGAGGGACTTGGGCTAAGCAAATACACATCCGAGATCGCCGGTTCTTTACCCTATGGATTACAGCGGAAATTAGAAGTTGCTCGCGCGCTTTCAACCCATCCAAAGGTGCTGCTGCTCGATGAACCAGCCACCGGAATGAGCGTGGAAGAAACCACGGAAATGATCCAATTCATTTTGGACGTGCGTAAAGATTTTGACCTGACCATTCTAATCATTGAGCACCACATGCAGGTAATCATGGGAATCTGCGAGCAGATATCCGTCTTGAGCTATGGTAAAACGATAGCTGAGGGAACTCCGGTGGAAATTCAAAACAATGAAGAAGTAATCGACGCATATCTGGGAAAGGGGTGATCATGTTAAAAATTGAGAACCTTCATGTTTATTACGGTGGTGTTCACGCATTGAAAGGCATCACCCTTGAAGTCCCGGAAGGCAAGATCATCTCCTTAATTGGCGCGAATGGTGCCGGGAAAAGCTCCACGCTGCGGACGATATGCGGATTAGTGCCTGCAAAGGAAGGCCGGATTCTGTTCCAGGATCAAGATATCACGGCGATCGAAGCGCACAAGCGGGTTGGAATGGGTATTGCGATGGTTCCGGAAGGACGCCGGGTATTCACCAACCTGACAGTTCATGAAAACCTGCTGATGGGCGCTTATTCGCGGAGAGATAAGAGCCAGCTGGAAGAAGATTTCGAAAAGATTTACCGGCTCTTTCCAAAAATGGAAACCCGGCGAACCCAAAAAGCCGTCACCTTATCTGGCGGGGAGCAGCAAATGCTGGCTGTGAGTCGAGCGCTCATGTCTCGTCCAAAATTGCTGTTGATGGATGAACCTTCATTGGGTTTAGCCCCCAACCTGGTGGAGGAGATGTTTGATACTATCGGCCGCATTCATGAGCAAGAAGGGCTGACGGTAATGCTGGTTGAGCAAAACGCCCGAGCTGCTTTTTCACTGGCCAGTTACGGATATGTATTGGAATTAGGCCATATCGTATTGGAGGGTGATACCAGAGTTCTGGTCAATGATGAACAGGTTAAGAAAGCCTATATTGGCGCCGTCTGATCTGTGAAGCAGCGTCAGAAATCAAAAAAACCTCATCCTGACATTTAGACGGGATGAGGTTTTTTTTTTAAAGGTGGATTAGCTTTCAATAATTAGATTTATAGACAGGAAAAATCTATTTATTTGCTGGCTTCATTTCTTTGACCATGTTCTCCATCGCCAAGATGGCAGCTTTCGCTCCTCCATAGGACTGGATGGAAGACCCCAACTTCTGAGCCTGGACTGCCATCGATTCTCTCTCAGTGAACACACTATGGATCCAATTCGGTCTGAATTGATCTACTTCGCCCATCATTCCTGCCCCTAATTGCTGTACTCGTTGGGCGTTAAATCGGCGCTCAAAAATTGGACCTGGAAAAATGATTAAAGGAACTCCATGAATGAGTGATTGAATGATGGTATTTTGGCCTCCATGACAGAGCGTCCAATCACAATACGGCAATAATGCTTGTGCTGACACATACGGCCGAAATTCTACTGCCCCCACCCTTTCAACCTCAGTCAAACTTTGCGCGCCAACAATCGCCCTTAATGCCCCATCTTCAGGTAAACAACGTGGCAGGACTTCGTGGATTTGATCTAAAGAAACCGAACCGGTTCCCATATACACAAAAATATATCGCTTTCCAGGTTCCGGTACAAAATCTTTCGCTGTGTTGGCCTTTATCCCTCCTAACAATTGTCCGACATAGAGCAGGTCTGACCGGTGGCTATCCTCATCCTCCAATTCTGGTATGGAGGGGATAATTTTTAAAGTTTGATCGCCAAAAAACAGCCTTTCTACGCTTTCTTCTGCCAATCCATTCTTCTTGAGTACATGGTTAACCGCGGCATTCATACGCTTCCAGGCAAAGGTGTTGACGCCATGTTTCATCGCGGATTGGAAGGCGGAAGCGATGGGTAAACCGGTCAATCTTGCCAGTAAGAAAGCTCCAGGATCAAGATCAGTGAACAAAATATCAGGTTCAAACTGATCAACTGCTGATTTCTCAGCATCAACCACCTTGTGCAAGTATTCTCCGCTCGCCATTCCCGAAATCATTAATACCAACCAGATGCTACCGATTGATTTACCAGGCCGAACAGGCAGCGTTGTCGTTTGTGAGCGTTTCTCAATCCGCTTGGATATTGGTGCGGGCAAGCCTAAAAAAGTGGATGGCGGAGTCGAAAACACGCGAAATCCCCGCCCGCGGAGCGTCTGTTCCAAATAGCCAGAAGCGCAAAAAGCCACCTCGTGTCCCCTCTCTTTTGCTGCTTCAGTAATTGCGATTACCCGCGTTAACCCACCCCAGGTACCAGTTGACGGAGAAAATAACGGGATCAAAATTTTCATAAGTTCTTCTTTCTACTTAATGCTGTTTTGTGGTGTAACTCCTTATTAGAAATTTAATGGCCTCCATTATTGTAGTACCACTTTTCGCCAATCAATATACCCATTGGACCAGAAAAAATTAGTCCACTTTACCAGTCGAGCCAGATAATGACTGAAACCATCTTGACAAAACAATCATTGTGTATTTTAATGTGACTAATCAGTCACATGACCGACCAGTCACATCAGGAGTTGATATGCCAAAGGATACTTTTTTTAATCTACCTGC
>Ga0209269_1000734_pt1 | contig 24789 bp, 20 predicted proteins | sample MTBAKMMethaMetaG_FD_187455 | JGI IMG/M metagenome (GOLD analysis project Ga0209269, IMG submission 187455) | Enrichment culture microbial communities from Arthur Kill intertidal strait, New Jersey, USA, that are MTBE-degrading - MTBE-AKM (Arthur... | ecosystem: Environmental > Aquatic > Marine >... | reverse complement strand
CGCATGGGACCGAGGTATTTCTAAAACGAAGGAGCTTTTCTCAGCCCATATGTGGTGTCATATGAACTATCCCTTAAATTGATAAATAATTTTGGTGGTTATAACAATATTTTTGTAACCTAGGGCTTTAAGGATGTTTTGCAGGAAGAATGGTCGGGTGTTTGGCAAGTTTCGGTTTCGAAAACGGCTAACTTCTTGTGGACTCAGGTCATTTTTTTCACAAAAATCTTTAAGCTTACCACGTTCAATTTGGTTTAACTTATCAATAATGAAGTTTTCCAGCTCTTTGTATTCTAATGTAAATGTCTTACTCTTACTCACAATAAATGTTTTTTAGATAAAACAACGCAAACAATTTATCAAATAGGACCTCAATTGTTTGTCTTCAGGTTAAGATTTATTTCACAAGAATAAGCGTATTATTCTGTACAATACGATGCTTTGAGTATATAGTCGTTCAATACAATATATAAGATGTATTATAAATGCTCTTATTTTAGCTGTTAGTTTTTGTTAAATCGGATTGTTCGTCAACCATACAGACGGAAAACCCATTCTGGTTCGTTCACCGTTGGGTAAGGTTCATCCTCTGAACAACTGCCCATAACAGCACATTACTATTTCAACATAAAAATCTTTCAAAGGTTTATTGTCCTGTTCTTAAATAAAATATATCTTAAGTTTTCTGTCGAAACTGAACAACAATTTACGAACACAAATGATTATTCAAAAGAAGGTAGTCAAAAAAATTTCGGACAATTGGAGGTAATGATAATTCACTTTTTAAAAGTTTTTGATTTTCGGCATTTCCTTGCCCCAGAATTCGACTAAAGTTCACGCTTTTTTTAATATAAACTGAAATTAATATCCAACAGAATGTGCATATATACAGGCAGTAGCCATATTTTTGCCGTTCCTATTAGGTTTAGATCTAAATAAAGAGAATCGTTTGCCACAATCCTTGACATTCTTAAATTTGATATGAGAATAGCTTTTAATTTGGGCCTTACCATAACTGCATGTTTGCTTGTCAAAAAGAACATTAATTATTTCAGGTTGCCACTTACAAACCTGAAAACATAAAATCTCAGGAATCAAGTGCTTTTAACAGGACGAAAAAAGACATAGTGAAAATTTCTGGATAACAGGCAGTTATTTAAATGTTTAAAAATTCTCCAGCATTCTGCTGCGAAATAAAACAAACTGGAGGATATGAATTAAAAATCAATTGTAATTTTATTTTCAGTTGATTTGAATACCAAGAGCAGTCTCGGATCTGGTTTTTAAACGGCTGCTAAACTTGATTTCCTATGATTTCAGATGAAAACATAAAACTTCATACTCTTTCCGACAGATTCATTCTGAGTAACATTAGCTTTGGCATACAATCCATTAGTCCTGATGTTTACAAAAAAAAACCAATACATCAAAGTAATCCACACAAGCACGATTCGTATTTCATCAAGTATATTATTGAAGGAAGTGGGAGTCACAATATTGATTTCATAAATTACGAGGTACTCCCCCATTCCATATTTTTCATGGCACCAGGGCAAGTCCATTCATATGACATGCTCAATGTTAAAGGATTCGTTATTTACTTTAAGACTGACCTGATTGCAATAAACGAACTACCATTTTTTAATCAGTCATATACTGTTCCAGTTTTGTATCTTAAAAGCGAAGATGAAATTATCGATCGAATTTTCCAATCATTATTATCTGAGTATCAGAATAATAAATTCCAGAAAAACGAACTAATAAGAGCGAATTTACAATCATTGTTAATTTTAATGACACGCAAATACTTTCAACAAAAGGATATGACAGGTAGTTCACTTCCAAAACATGTTGAAATTATCAACAAACTTAGCGAACTTATTGATATTCATTTTATTGAACATCGGAGTACCTCGTTTTATTCGAATGCACTCAATATCTCAACTCGTCAACTAAACAACATTTTAAATAAAAACATGAGCAAATCAATTTCAGTATTGATTCGTGAGCGAATATTAGTTGAAGCCAAACGATTGCTCTGTTATACAGACAAGACTATTTCTGAAATTGCATATCAACTCAATTTCTCCGACAAAACCTATTTCCATAAATTCTTTAAGGTGAACGAGAAGATTACTCCCGAAGTTTTTCGAAAAAACATATCTACAAAGGTGAATATTTCCTAATTGTATACCAATATCTCCTATTGTTGTATCTCTTCGCTTTTTGGGGACTTTACTTTTGCACAGTAAAGATGAATGTGTGCAAATTACTTTACTAGAGTCAAATAGAACAGCTTTTAACAGGGGACTCATTTTAATCTTGAAGCATTACATTTCTTTACCGGAAGTTCACCCTTCCGGCATTTCGTTTTGAAAATGTGTAATGGTTCTATTGTCTATGTAACGGTTACTACCGGTGGTATCCTGGTGGAATATACATTCCTTCCGGGAAATAAACATAACTCAGCAGCATTGAAACAGTAACGGCTCAATTTGAAAGGAGGAAGGCGGGTTTGGTTGATGCCGGATGTACAAATTATGGAATCGAAAAATAGCAGCTTGAGGTAAATAAAGGTTCAACTATGAAAATCACAAAGAGGGCCAAAAATGTTGTTAGGCACTTTATTGGAAAGGGGAAAAAAATTGGTGGAAATATCACAAGTGTTTCAATCGACCTGGACAAGGCGTTGCCTTGTTTGCACACAATAAAAGGTCGAAAATACATCACTTTCAATGTCGCTCCATTGGATAATAAGAAGCCCGAGGGGCCAACGTTTATCGTTTATTATGATGAAGAAATTGAGGTTGAAATCAATAAAGATGATTAGCTACAGAGAACTACACCTGAAAGAGCGGACATGAAGTTGTTCTGAATGTGGTACTACTTATGAGTGTGATTTGAATGCAGCTAAGAGCATTAAAAAAGTTGAGACATCCACCTATGCAGGAGGGTACGCAAGACCGGCATAGGACGGTTGACAGTGTGGATCCCAGAATTCTACCCGTTTTGACCGAAGGAGTGTCGACCTTTGAAATTAAGACATCTTTTTTTGAAATATTATTTCAGAAGTAAATTATTATCATTAAACTTGTACTGTATGGTACAAATGCTCTAATACTTTAATTTTTGTTTTTTTACCCAATTGCCTTCCTGATCGGCATACTGTTAACGGTGACAAACGTTGGGGTTATACGCCGGTCAGGTTTCCTTTTTCCACACTACCTCAATATTTCCTTCATAACCCAAAGTCAATAAATCCGAAGACCAGCGGTACATAGAGATGCAATTATTTTTATTTACGACAGAAGAAACAGTTGAACTTGACTTTGACCTTGTAAGAAAGGCAGGAATAAAATATCCAATTGTTTTGCCTTTTCCCGTCTGGGAAAGATATATCAAACAGTCTGATGTAAGTTCTTTCAAAATGGATGAACAAGACCGGACCTCTGCCATTCTTAAAGGCCTTGGCAAAATCATTTCTTTGTACAATTCTTTCAGTGTCCATCCGTTTATTGTTTTTCTGGAAGTTGACGTTGCATCAGAAAATTGGCCAAATGAAATGGACGGGAGGGAAAGGTTTATGCGGCAGGTTTGTTTCAAGTCCAAATTAATAAATGATCACAAAAGAGAAAAAACGGTGGTACTAATTGAGCCACACATTTGTTGAAGAGGCCTCTCTTTTAAGACAGCCTCTTGTTGCCTAAGATTTGATTTTTTTGCCTTGTGATGGGGCGAAAATTAATTATTATGCGTATAATTGTATCGAATAGTACAATACAACACTGAGTTTAGAATAGCTCTGGTTGTTATATTTTCAAACCCAATTCATTACACGAGGAATCCTGATCGGTTTATCTGCTCATCATGTACTGCGTTCTTATCATAAATATTCCGGTCAGGATTCTTGTTTTTCTCCGTTTGCCGCTCTTTAAATGCAGCGAAAAACATTAAAAAGGTGGAGCGCATCCTCTTTTGCAGCAGGGGAAGTAAGCCCAGCTTGGCCTCTGACCCTGCTGATCGCAGAGACCCGCCTGTTTTAACCGTGGGAGTACGTCAATAGTTGTACCACCAATCTTTGTTCAACTCAAATCAATTGGTTCTAATCTTAAAAAGCCTGACCGGCTGTTCCTACCTTTTCATACCTCTGAAGCCTTTTTTATTCAGCAAGCCGGTCAGGTCTCCTTTGTTTTCATCAGAATAAAAAAGCAGGATTTTGATAACCGGCTTGTATTTCTCTGCCAATATTGGTGTTATATGGCCTATTCCTTAAATTGATAAATAATCCTGGTGGAAATAACAATATCCACGTAACCTAAGGCCTTAAGAATATTTTGCAGGAAAAATGGTCGTGTGTTTGGCAAATTTCGGTTTCGAAAACGGCTAACTTCTTGTGGACTCAGGCCGTTTTCTTCACAAAAACCTTTAAGTTTTCCGTGTTCAATCTGGTTTAACTTATCAATAATGAAGTTTTCCAGCTCTTGGTAATCCAATGTATATGTCTTATTTTTAACCACAAAGAATGTCTTTTTGTAAAGTATATGGAAAAAATTAACCAAAAAAGACGTTACGTGTTTGTCTTCAGGTTAAGATTTATTTAAGAATTTTGATACAAACACAAATGTATCAAATCGTACAGCCTAAGTCTTTGAGTGTATACTTGTGCAGTGCAATATATAACATGTATGATAAAAAAACACACTAATCACCACATTCGGACTGTTATTTTTTGTTAAATCAGTTTTATCATCAATCTTTTTTGGCGGTAAACGCATTTTGATCCTTTTCCCGGTGGTTGGCTTTCTTCCTCCCGATACCCAGTTCGAAACAACACATAACTATTTCAACAACAAAATATTTCAAAGGTTTATGTGTCTTGGTCTTAAATAAAATATATTTTAAGTTTTCTATCAAGACTCGACAGAAATTTAGGATCACAAATGATAATTCAAAAGAAGGTAGTCAATAAATTTCCGGGCAACCGGGAGTAATGGTCATTCACTTTTTAAAAGTTTTTGGTTTCCGACACTTTCTTGACACAGGATCTTTCTAAAGTTCACGCTTTTAATTAGTGCAAACGGGAATATTATTCTGTGTAATGCTCATATATAAAGGCTGTTACAAGATTTACAGTCGTCTTGTGTGGTTTATGTCTAAATAAAAAGAATCATTTGCCACATTTCCTGACATTCTTAAATTTGATATAACAATAGCTTTTAATTTGACCCTTACCACCATTGCATGTTTGCTTGTTTAGAAAGAACACTATTTTAAGATTCGACTATGAAAATCACAAAAAAGTCTAGAAATGTTATTAGGCACTTCATTGGAAAGGGGAAAAAAATTACTGAAAATATTACAAGTGTTTCAATCGACCTGGACAAGGCGCTGTCTTGTTTGCACACCATAAAAGGTCGTAAATATATTACTTTCAATGTCGCTCCATTGGACAATAAGAAGCCCAACGGCCCAAAGTTTATCGTTTATTGCGATGAAGAAATTGAGGGGGAAATATAGATAAATAGGTACAGAGAAATGCACCCGAAAGAGCGAACATGTGGTTTTCCTGAATGTGGTACATCCCATGACTGTGGCTGGAATACTGCCAAAAACATTGAAAAGGTGAGGGACGTCCACCTATGCAGGAGAGGACGTTAGACCGGCCATGGTCGGCTGACCCGTGGATAACAGAGTATTACCGGTTTTGACCGTGGGAGTGTGAGCCCTTGAAATTATGACACCTTTTGTGAAATATTATTTAGGGAGTAAATTTTTATGATTAAAATTGTACTATAGAGTACAAAATGCATTAATTTTGTCTAATTACAGAAGGGGAAAATATTATGTTCTCTTCTGTTTCGTTACAAAAAACAAAATATTTATAATTCTTATGCAATATTATTAATGAGATGAATTACAAAATATTTTTTACAATCTTATTAATTACTCCCATTTGGGTCATTGGTCGATGCAATATACAAGACTACAAACCTCTTCAAGGTAATGAGTCTGTAAAATATAATGATTCTCCTTTTGGTATTCACAATCCTTCCGTCGCTAAGACTGATTATGGCATCTCGAAACATGTAGACGGTGATGATTATGAAGATTTGAGTCAATAGGGAGCTAAGTGGGTGAGGCACGCGATTGCCAACGGTCTTGTCAGTGAAAACGTTGAAAAAACAGAAGGAAAGTATAATTGGGGTTTAAATGTTTATATCGGTTCAGAAACCTATATACAGGGATTAAAGATGTTGGTACTTTGGTATAAAACGAAACTGTTAAGAACTTTCATTATGTTACTTCGCATTTTTTCTATTCAGTTGATTTTAAGTGCGGGAATTTTGATAGTTCCCCAGGTTGCCAATTCCCAAAACAAAAATATGCGGGTTGTAGAAGTTGAAGGGAAAGTACGTTTAGATGAAGGCAATTTGAGTGGTGCGACCATTTGGGTTTACAATGCCGAAAACGATGAGCTTGAAGAACAATCAGATGTTGGCGAAGCCGGAAAATTCGATCTCCAACTGTCCTTTCAACACAACTACCAGCTTGTATTTAAGAGTAAAGGATTCTATCCCAAGAATTTGTTGCTGAATACTGTTGTTCCTGAAAAGGTACTAAAAAGGGACCCGTATTTCCCGCCTATTAAGTTGATTGTCAATTTGTTTAAGGAAATCCCAGAAATTGATCCGTCATTTTCAGAGAAACCAGTCGGGAAAATATTCTACTCAGCTAAGCTGGATAACTTTGATTCGGAGTCGTATTTCAACGATAGGCAGATACGTGAAAAAATCGATGAGGAAGTGGCCAGTTCTTACCAAAAAAGGCTGGATGTGGCAAAAGCACTTGAAGAAATTGGAAATCTGGCCGATGCAGTGGAGGAATACCAGCGAGCTGCAAGTCTAAAGCAGGAAGATGAATTTGTTATGGAAAAAATAGCATCACTCGAAGAGCAAATCGGGCGAAAGGCAGGAAAGAGGAAAGAGAATGAGCGAGCTAAAACAGATAGTGGCAGGAAACAGGTTGTGACGAATACTATCCGGGTAAACGTTGATACTTCTAAAAAAATTCAGGAAACAAAAGCTGATAACGCTAAGGCAGTTCCGGAGCATCAAGTGGTTGCGGTCTCCAAGCCGTCTGATAATACAGTCGCAGGAGAGAATCACGTATTAGCTGAACAAAATAGCTCTGATTCAACCGTCAAGGCCGGTCAGACGTTGAAAGTTGAACCAGACGCAGCTAACCCCCAAGAGCAAAACAATACCTATCAGGTAGCTGGGAACACGGAGGAAAATCAGAAGAAGGCGACATTTGCAGAGACTACCCCTCAGGAAAATATAGATCAAACGAAAACTAATGGTCCTTCGATGGAAATAACGAAACAACACAACTTATCTGATGAAGAGCAGTACGATGGCGCTGTCAAAGCATCGATAAAACATCAGGGACGCTACGCCAACAATCATGTTCTCTTTTTATTATCCGGACTGATATTGTTCCTGTTGCTTATCCTTCTTTTCCGGAGAAAAAAAGCAAGGGAAAAAGATTAGGTGGCTGGGAAATTGCTTTTTTATCTATGGTCGATAACCAAAATCAGTCCATCGTCTGGGGTGGAAGGCAGACTCACTTGAAATAAACCCAATGTCCTTTTGCCATGCAAACAGGTCGGATTAAACGGAGAAAAATATATTTATCATTCTTAAACAAGAAGAATTAATTAGATGAATTACAAAATATTTTTTACAATCTCGTTAATTTCTTCAATTTGGATCATTGGTGGATGCAATAAACAAGACTACAAACCTATTCAAGGTAACGATTCTATAAAATATAATGATTCTCCTTTTGGTATTCACGGTCCTTCCGTCCCTAAGACTGATTATGGCACCTCAAAACCTGCAGGCGTTGATGATTATAAAGATTTGAGTCAAATAGGATCTAAATGGGTAAGGTACGCGGGGGGTACCGGTCTTGTTTGGGATAACATTGAAAAAACAAAAGGAACATATGATTGGAGTAAAAATGACTACGTGATTACAGAAACCTACAAACAGGGAATAAAGATGGTGATTTCGGTGAACTGCTTTAATTCCTGGGATCAAGGTGTTTCTGAGCCCAATGGCATGATTCCAAATGATATGACTGCCTACAAGGCGTTTTTAGAAAAGGCGGTTGAAAGGTATGACGGGGATGGAATTGATGATGCTCCGGAGTCTCCTGTTGTTGATGTTTGGTCTATCCAGAATGAAGTGGATGGTGTGGGATGGAAAGATACCCCAGAAGATTACGCTCTATTACTTAAAGCTTCTTATGAAGCGATTATGGAGGCTAATCCAAACGCCAAGGTGGCAATTGGAGGACTTGCTACTCCATTAGGTTACAATAGTTTTTATGTAAAAGTTCTGAACGATCTAGAAAGGTACAAAGGCCAGCAATATTTCGATATCTTTGATTTACATTGGTCGGGGCAATTGGCCGCTTTAGATAAAAATAACGATTACAAATCAGAGCTCAATTGTGAGCTGGGTGATTTCGTCAAAACGATTATGTCCAAAATGGACGAGATGAATTACAAAAATGTTTCTTTTTGGATAACCGAAATGTCTGATTATGAAGGCAGTCCAAAAACTCCTTCCGGGACTCTTGAATATAAAAGCGAATCATATCAAGCCGCTCAGGTTATTAAAAGATATGTGTATTCTTTAGGAAACGGTGTTGAAAAAATTTTCTGGGTGACACTAACCGAATGGCATGCGTTCGGTGGAGAAGAAGGGGGTTATTTTGACAATGTTGGATTAATTAATAATCCAGGTAATGAAGATGGTTATTCCCATAAGAAATTATCTTATTACACTTATAAGCTTATGACTGAAAAACTTGAAGGAAGTGACTGGAATAATGTTGAAACAATTCAAGATTCAGGTAATGAATACGTTTATAAATTTACTAACAAGGAAAAACCTATTTGGGTTGCCTGGAGTGACGATGGACAGGGAAGTGTTTCTTTGAACAGATTAGGGATAACAAAGGCTAAAATTACTGAAGCAGTTCCTGATTACGAGAATGGGAAAATAATAGGAGATAATAATATTACTTTAGAGAATATGTTTAAGGAATACATTCTTAGTGATTCTGTTCAATTAGGAGATATGCCGGTTTTTATTGAAGAAGAATAACATCTTCTTAAAAATGAAATTGACTAGTAATTTCTCTTTCATTTTTCAAAATCAAATTAATTGTTCTCAAAAAGCCTGATCAGCTATCCCTCCTTTTTCATAACTCTTAAGCCTTTATATTAAGCATGCCGGTCAGTTTTTTCCGGCCACCTCTTTTCGACTGTAGCTTCAGTCGGTTTTCAACCTACATGTACACCCTCCATTGCATTATGGGCAGAGCGGATTGATAGCCGCAAACTGTATGTGCTCTCCCATCGAGTTAAAAGGTGCAAACAGGGGAGAACGCAAAAAATTTACCGTTCTGAAAGGGTTTAACCTGATGAAGAGGGATATTAAACCCTTTTTTTATCAATAATTCTTTACCCAGGAAACGGTTCCAAGTGATGAACCCACTTTTCTATTGCTGATATTTCGCGTTGTGGGCATCGGGCGGATTCGTCGGAAGTTGCCTTTTACCGAATACATATTTCATATTGAATGAGAGGATAGATTTTAATAAATTGTACTAAAAAGTACAATAAAAGAGTTATATTTAAATCATGCAGACGAGCTACCAATATATTGTGTACCAGATCAAGTACTGCAGGAAAGTAGACGAGAAAAGCTCAGCGGCCTTCCCGGTATATGACCACTATATTGCCCCGCACAAAAACTACGAGTGCCTGTACGGGAAATTGCTGAATAAAAACCCACTCCCAAAACAGTTGGTCAGACTCAAAAAGCAGGAACAATACCGAGGCTGGAACCGCTTTTCTCCCGAGTCCATCCAGCGGATAGTGGAAAAGACAGAAGTAGAGTACAGAAAGTTCTTCCGTCGCCGGGCCCCAAGACAGTCGGGTTTCCCGAGTAAGAAAAAGTATCATTCCGTAACGGTCAAGAACAAGGGATGGCCGCTAAACGGCAATGAGTTTGTGATTAACTCAATTGGTCTTGGGCTCCGCTTTTTCAAATTCCGTGAACTGGATGGCAAGATCAAGACGATTACCTGGAAAAGAGATGCGGCCGGTGGCTTGTGGCGGACCCTTTCATGGAACATCGGACAAAGTCAAACTCAATCAAAAGCCAGGACGGGGCAGACCGCAGGCTTTGATTTTGGTTTAAAAACGTTCCTGACTGGGTCTGATAGGACAGTGTGTGATTCAGCCAGGTTTATCGGAGGGAGTATGTCAACTTTGGTCCCTTTAGTCCTGAAAAGAGTAATGATTTTTTTCAAACCATGTATATCGTAAATTAAATGCACATGGCAGATCCGCTTAATAAAGAGGTAATAAATAGGTTAAGATTGATATCTATTACCGGAGGACTATTGGTTATTGTATTGGGGGTAATTGGTATAATTGAATGGGGTTATGAGCAACTTTTCAACGGTCCCAATTTTTTATTTTACATTCCCATAAGATCAGATTCGGCCATTGCTTATCTCATCAGTGGTCTGCTCATATTGGGTGTAAACAAGGAGAATATAACAAAGTCAAATCGTGTTGTTTTTTATTTGACTTTAGCTGTATTGACTGTTTGGAGCTTGTCTTTCTTTGTAATTGGCCTCTTACCTAATGAGAATATTAGTATTCAGTTACACGGGGAAGCATTTTATCTCCAAAAAGGCGGAATACATTTTGATCGAATGAAACTGACTACAGCACTTTTCTTTGTTTTCATTAGTATTATTTTTTGGATATATGACCGTCCCAAAATGTCCCGGTGGCTACAGTTAATTTGCTTTATCATATGGACGAATGCTTTTCTTAATTTATCCAGTTTTGCTTATGATTTAAGGAAAGCGGATTATGGTTTGGGATTATACACCCAGATGAGCCTTTTTACTTCAGTTATTCTTTTTATTATTCCGGTAAGTGTTTTATTCTCGAGGCCTCAAAAAGGTGTAGTTAGGTATTTAGTCAAAGACGGTTTGAGTGGATTGGTACTGCGCAGAATGATTCCGTTGGCTGTTCTGATTAGTGGATCTCAAGGTTGGTTGCAAGCGTGGGGGGAGAAAGCAAGATTTTTTGATAGCTCATTTGGTGAGGGAGTGATGTCTCTGTTTTTTGTAGTTGGTCTTTTCCTCGTTATTGTCTGCACTTCCAAAAAATTAGGACGAATGGATAATCAACTTAGGAAGTACCAAAAAGAACTGGAACTAAAAGTGTTGCATCGAACAGCAGCTTTGACGGAGGCGAACAGAGAATTGAAGGCTGCAAGAAATGAACTGGAAATTCTAGATCAAGCCAAAACCGAATTTTTACAGTTGATAAGTCATGAAATACGAACGCCTTTGTATGGAATTGTTGGATCCTTGGGACTAGTGGACGACCAGAAATTATCAGAAGAAAACAGAGTGCTTCTAAACATTTTGAAATTATCCTCCAAGCGTCTGGAAAATTTTTCGTATGAGGCACTTGAAATTATGAAATTAAGGACGCTACAAACAGAACCGTTAGAATTTCAATTGATAAACTTATCTGAAATACTTGAATTATGTTTAGAGGAAAAAAGGTCTGAGATTAATAGAAGGAATTTATTACTATCCGTCAATATTCAAGACAAAGATCAAAAAATATTAGGAGTACCACACTATTTACACAAAAGTATCCTTAATCTTCTTGAAAACGCAGTAACCCATTCGCCCATAGAAAGTAAAATCCAGATAGACCTGCAATCTGTTGAAGATACGACGGTTCTTCGTTTCGTGGATGAAGGATCCGGCTTTCCGCAAAAGATATTGAATTCCCCACTCAAACCATTTCTGTTTTTAAAACGCGAGGACGGAAGGATCGGACTAGGCTTATATTATACTCATCTGGTCATGAAATTACATAAGGGTTCTTTTCGATATGTCAATAATGACAGAATAGGGGCTCTGGTTGAAATGATATTTCCGGCTTAAACACTGCCGAACCGATTTTATTGCTTATTCCTTCTTCCCTAAAAAACCCTCAATTAATATTGAAATGCTTGACAACATGTCTTTAGTGGATAACGACCAGGTCGGGCTAATGTTAAGTTAAGTTAAAATAATTATTTAACAATAATATATGAATGGTTTTTACGTTAACATAATTAGGGGACTCTTGATTTTCCACTCTCCTTGGGGAAAGCTCATTGCAGGATTATTACAATAATAAATATTGAGACCTAAAGGACAATAGATGACAGATAAATCTTACAGCTAAAATTAAACGAATTCTATGAATTAAAAGCAAAATCTTATGTTAATGAAAAGGAAAGTAGTTTTGTCAGTAATTGCTGCAATTTCAGCGTTGGGATTGTGGAGTTGCACACAAGAATCAGATGGTGTTACCGATACGAGTCAGGTGACATTGAACGAATCGATTACCACAAATGCTGAATCACTGGGTACGGCATTGGATGAGATTAGTAGTTCGGATACCTACAACATTATGACACTGGAGGATAGTATCACGTTAAAATCAGCCAGTATGTCCGCTGAGGATGATCCGATGTACTCTTCAGTCGTTTCGCTGGCTGATATTAGCGGCATATATGAATATCAACCTGCTGTGGTAGATACCATGTATATGGGTGATATTTGTACCATGTATAATCATTTCAATCGCACAGGTGATAGTGATGCATTCGTAATAAAATTGCCAGGGGAACTCGTCATGCATCCCGGTGCATTGTTTTTTTCCAGTGAAGGCACCGATTCGTTGAAAAACGATTTCGTAATTACGACAACAAATTATTCCTATCGTTATGACGCACCATCATATTTGAGTTACAGGCTGGAAACCGGCATTGATTTGGCGGACCAGCATGTTGGAGATTTGAAAATTGAATGGGAGATGGGAGTCAATGATGTTCCTTATGATTATTATTCCCAATTTGCATTAAGCAGCGGATATACAGTAAGCGTGCAGGTAACACGTGGTGACAGTGCTGTCTGTCAGTATACGCTGGCTAAAGGAGACCAGACACTTTACAGCGAGAAGGTTCAATGGATTAGAGATATTGAAAACGCTACAATTTCAAAGGAGCATTCCATAACCATTGGTGACATACAAATTGTCGGGAGTTCAAAGTCAGATACCATCAAAATTTATAAAGGAGGCGAACTGCAGAAAAATACCACTGTTACGGTTGTCGGTGAAGGTGTTGGGAGTGAAAACGGTGCAGAGTGGAGTACTTTTTGCGGGAATTACCGTGATTACAAGATTACGCTGGATGATGGCACAGCCTTGCTGTTGTCTGATGTGATGGGGAATAGAAGGAATATACTGGGTAAACTGTTCGCATCTATGCATGAAATGCGCTTTGCGACGCACCTGGTAAATTACATTGCCTGGAACGTGGCCTATCGTCAGCAATCAACGTCTTCAGGCGTTCAGAATAACTGATGTCCTGAATTCTTGTTGTCGGATATATGGAAAAATCAGCACTATTTCAAAAGCTGTATAAATGAAAATACCGGGGTCATAAGCCTCGGTATTTTTTTATATATGATTATCGGCGAAAGCCGGAATGTCCCCGGATTGAATTGGAGGGTTACAGGGGTTTACTTGTTTTTTTCGATTCCCGATGTATTTAGCGATGGTAGTCTGGGAGATGAGTCCTACACTTTCACAATCGCAGAACCTGGTCCACAAGGTTGGGAACCGGCTTCTGCGTGAAGCGAATTTTTCACGCGAAATACCTGGAGTGTACCCAGTTCAATTGCTATACTACAAAATGAGAAGTGTTGACAGGTTTTGACCCGACAAACAGGTGTACATGCTCGGGCGTAATCCCAAGGACACAACATCAATTTCAAGTGCTTTAGTCTTTTCCGATAGGAGGTCCGTTAAACAGCATTCATCTCCCTCGGGGGTTTTCTTTTCAGCAATGGCTGAACTGCGCTGAACGCCGGAAAAGCCATAATGTTTCCAGGATGCGAAAAGGTTTGAACAACTGGCAACGTGCCCGGCTGGAGCTGGCAAAGCTGCGCCGCAGGACGGAAAACAACCGGGAAGACTTTCATTGGAAAGTGGCCGGTGCGAAGGTACGATTTACTGCGCCTTGAACGTAGTTAGAAACATTAAAAAGGAGGGATTCTGCTATTTACAGGGTCAGCGGACAAATGCCGTTTTCACTTCGAAGTACGCCTTGCACAACTTCCGGCCATAACGAATTCTTCGCAGAAAGCATCGTGAATTCTCCCACCGCTTTAAAAGGATGCAATCAGGCGAGGAATTTTCTTTCGGCCATCCAGATAAACCGGTCGGTGATTTCGACATTATTAAAATCACAGTCAATCTGAACGAAGCCGTTGCAACCGTTCACAAATCTCAGGGGAAAGAATACCTCACTTTTGGGGTCGTAGGAGTGAAGAAACCCGATAATTCAGGTAAAAGACATACAGTTTCCTGCTCTGAAGAAAAAAAAGCCGGTTTTAACCGGCTTCCTCTTTCTTGGTTTTCCCTAATCCCCCGATTAAGGAAATTTCCAATTCACAAAAAGGTATTCTAATACGGAAACTCAAAGATAATAAAACATCTCAATAGTTGTACTTTTAGGTACAACTATTGAGATGAATATTTCTTCCTATATAGCCTCCATACTTGTAGTCGATACCTAAGATTCTCAATTTTAATTGACTAAAAACTTTAATCTTTTTATTTAAAATAATTTTTCAAATTCCTAGCCACCACAGCACGCTGTGGATTTACATTGTGTGAAGCCCTCATTTAATACCACGCAAAGCGCGCCAGGGACCATAAAGTTTTTATTCTAAATCAGCTTATCTTACAAAGTCATTTGGAATATTCCCTGACACAGTTGAATGAATAAATTTAACAATGTCTGGAGCACTGCTATTTGGGAGGAAAAGCATAAATTCAAATTTGCACGATAAAAGAGATAGAGCACTTTATTTTTTCGTCTTGTACAGGTCATCAATTGGTACGACCTCTACAGTCATCGAATCCTTTAACGTGCGTGAAATAAGTCCGTAAGGAGCTACAACCACTTCTTCACCACCTTTTTAGTCCATCCTCAATTTAATATTGTTCTGCCTTTGATACTCATGTTTGTCAAAAAGCAAACTGCGTCTATTGCGAAGGAGATTATATCAATTCAGATATTGTGGACGGTATTCGCGGTACTTCTCTATGCCGTTGTTACAATTCTGAGGGACAGGTATTCCTTAAGCAGCAAATTCAGTTTGTCTGTCACCCTTTTATGGATACTTGCCAATTTTTTCGTTATCCTCAGGAATGCAGCTGAAATTGACCAAAAGAAACGGTTGTTTATACGGTTAAATTTCAGTTTTTTATGAGCCTGGCATGAGAAAGACGGGGTGCTGTCGGGGTATTGGCGGGTAGAATCATACACCAGACTTTAATAATCTGTATTTCTTGTGATTAATTGTTCATATCAAAGAATAATTGTTGAAGCAAATGTCTTTGCAATAAGAATCATTAAATCCAAGTGTCAGATAATGAAAAAATACTCCTTTGTAATTCGTTCCCACCTACCGGGCCTCGAAAATCACAGACAGGCCCTGTTAAATCAATCGCATATTTCACAGGGCAGGGGAGAGCGGGAATGTTTTTGTGTGGGGACTCCCGATAGTAGGTAAGAAAAGGCAAACTCAACCGGGGATTTTCATACTTTTGTCACTGGAAGGAAGGGCAAGCAAAGCTAATTTTTTTGATCTAACTAACAGCAAATATAAGTAAGCCGGACCTGGCTGATTTGAAAATGAATACGTAAAACAAACATCGTAGTAGTTCCATAGAGATATCGTTCGGGAATTACCAGACTACTCCTATTAAATAGATGTTAGGTATAATCTTATGAAAAGATGGAATTAAAGGAAGTAATTGAAAAAAGAAGAACTATTCGGGAATTTCAGGATAAAGAAATCCCGGAGACGATTATTGATTATGCGATTAAAAATGGTTTTAAAGCACCCACATATAATCATCTCCGTGAGTGGGAATTCATCGTTTTGAAAAGCATGGAGTCAAAATTAAAGCTTATCGATTCCGAAAATCTTGATAAAGAAATCAGCATTAGTGAGCTGGAAAAGGCATTTGAAAATGAAGAAGAAATAATGAAAGAAATGTATTTGGATGCCATTCCAAAGCAGAAGAAAATGATTCTTAGTGCTCCGGCTGTTATTATTGTTGTTTTCAAACCCAAAACGCTTGTTGAGAAAGCTAAGACAATATATGACTTAAATTGTTTGGCTTCTGTTTGGACATGCATTGAGAATGTTTTACTCAGTTTAGCGGAGCATGATGTTTTTGGCGTGACTTTTATTCCACAGAATAACCATAGCATTAAGGAGAAGTTGGGAATTCCATTGGAATTGGAAATTGCAGCAATCATCCCAATTGGGTACAAAGCAGAAAATGCGCGAATTTTGAAACAGAAACCAATAGATATTCGTGAACGAATTCATAAAGAACGTTGGTGACACGCCCATGCTCAGAATGAGGTCATACCCCACGACGTGGGCAGAAGGATCACTTTGACTTGTCCCGACGACCGTCGGGGTTGGTCCTTTTGTGTCAAGTTCCCGGAAGATTAGCATCTTCCAACAAAAGAAGGAAACAATTGTAGAGTAGGCTCATAGGCCTTTTTTGCTAATTAGCATAATCATTGTTTCTTAAGAGACAAAAGGACATACAAAATAGTTATGATGGAGTCAGACCAATGAAAAGCCCCCGAAACACTTGGCTCCAGGGGTTGAACTAAGACCACGATATACTATCGTGTGATGATGGATGCTTTCCCCTGCATCTTTCATCTGTCTATTGATAAGAACGCGAAGGTTCACGCATTTGGTATTTCCATTATTAGTTTATTCTTTCTGTTTTTATGAAATGATTAAATGTCAGAATTTAAGCTCTGAGGACAGAAGAATGAGAAAAGACAATATTTGCTGAATCGTATAGTTAATATTTAGTGCAGTAACTGCTCAAAGTTGAATATGATATGAAAAAAATATATTTATTAGTCTGCATCTTGTGTATAACCGTGGTGCTAGTGAATGGCTGCCAAAAAAACGAATCGCCTGAAAAACAAAACCTTGATTATCGTCAGAGTATGAGAGATTTTGTCATCGCGCTGAGCAATTATTCAAAAGCAATAAATAGTTCTTTCATAATAATCCCTCAAAATGGCCAGGAACTAATAACTGATAATGGCGAAACAGACGGAATAATTCAAACAGACTATGGTAATGCTATCGATGGTACCGGAAGGGAGGATCTGTTCTTTGGATATAACAATGACAACGAAGAAACACCGGAAAATGAAAAGGATTACATGCTCAATTTATGTCTGCTTTTCAAACAAAACAGCTTAGCAGTTCTTACTACTGACTATTGTTCGACACATAGTAAAATGGATTCGTCTTACGTGTGGAATGAAAGAAACGGATTTATTTCTTTTGCAGCTAATCAACGTGAATTAAATAATATCCCGGATTATCCGGCAACCCCACATAATGTAAATGCTAATAATATCACTCATCTTTCGGAAGCGAAAAATTTCCTCTATTTAATTAACGGTGAGAAATACAGTACAAAACAAGATTTTATTAATTCGGTTTCCAATACTAACTACGATGTAATTTTGATGGACTTATATCAAAACGGGGAAAAATTTACAAGCGATGAAATTGAACAACTAAAAGTTAAACGAAATGGAGGGAGAAGGCTTGTGATATGCTATATGAGTATTGGTGAAGCTGAAAACTATCGATACTACTGGCAATCGGATTGGAAACCAGGTAACCCAAGTTGGCTGGCAGAAGAAAATCCTGACTGGAAAGGTAATTATAAAGTAAAATATTGGGATTCAGATTGGCAACATATTATCTACGGCAATAATGATTCGTATTTAAAAAAGATACTGGATACAGGTTTCGACGGAGTGTATCTTGATATAATAGATGCATATGAGTATTTTGAATAAAAGCTACCAGACTGCCACGTTTCAATCACGTAACTGGCATAAGCATGACAGCCCCATGAAAAGTCCCTGAAGCACTCCGGCTCCAGGGACTGGCTTATGACTACTTAATACTATCGCGTGGTGATGGATGTTTACCCTTACATCCTTCATCTGTCTAATGAAAAGAACGCAAATGTTCGCGCATTTGGTATTTCCCGTAATAGTTTACTCTCCCTGTTTTTATGCGGGGATTCCGAGTGACAGGGAAAAAAGAACACCTTTTTTCTGGATATAGGAGATATGAACCTACTTATCTACAGCTACGTTACACACGATATTGTCCCCTAAAGGCCACACAGCACATCGCAAAAATGTATAAAAATGGTGGCATTGTAATAAGATACAATTCGATTTTTAAATGGAAATGAAACCTATTTCTTCCTCCAAACAACTTTAGCAGTTGCTGATCTCCCTTGAGTCGTATTGGTCACAACATAGGTTAATACGCCCTTTTCAAGTGTGTAGGAACGAACTTGTTTGGCGCCCTCCCAATTGGGATAAAAGGCATGCTTCACATTAAACGAGATGGTATGATTCGTTGCATCCACCGTGTAAGTGCCATAATGAGAATTACTGCCTTGCACTAATGCAGCATTTTCTTCGGGTGTCGCCCTGTTTTTATTATTGGCTGCCACTTTAGGTCGGCCCGGTTTCAATATCTGAATAGCGTATTCGTTCCCTGCAGTAAAAACAAGTAAGCCCTCCGGATTTTTACCATAAGGCCATGTTTTGTGTCCATCGACATTGGTATTTACCACAGCTTCTAACGACCAGGTGCCGATGAATTGCGTTTTCGGATCCTGTGCCTGTGCTACTGTCGATAACATTGTACATACGACAAGCAATAGGAATCCTACTGATTTATTGTTTCTGAATAATGTTCCTTGTTTAAATTTCATAGCTTTCAATTTTAATTGTAACCAATACGAATGATCTCTCCGTTAACTTCTGTTTCCAGACATTTTAAATAGGCATTTACCACATCTTCCGAAGAAAGATTTGAGATTTTTGAAGGACTCATCACATTTAACCTGATTCCACGCGGCATTTCCTGGGCGGCAGCCAATACAAAGCTATTCACACCGCCATTGGCAACAGCCTTACCGCTGGAACCTTTTGCTGGCTTTTCGCCCATTTTCCCCGAAATCAATGTAAACGAACCGTTATCGTTGACATGATTGGCTCCGATCAGTACCAGGTTTATTTGTGCCAACAGCTTTTGCGTAATTCCAACGCCATAGTCATCTTCACTCATCGAAAATAAACCGTTCGTAACACTGTCGCCTGCCACACAAACAACAGCATCAACAGGTGCAACCTCTTTAAATAGGTTTTCAATGGAAAGAGATGAAGAAATATCGGCAACGACAGTACCGCTGTTTCTTCCTACAGTGATCACTTCGTGACCTAAACTTAAAGCTGGCGTGATGATTTTCCCGATAGTACCACCTGCGCCAATAATTAATATTCTCATGTTGTATAAATTTTATAACACAAAATTATACAACTGTGCCGTATTGTTATTTGTATATTTTTGCACATAATTTGTACTTTTATAGCCATGAAAGGAGCAGTTTTATACCGGCAATATGAAATAGAGTGGAAGGAATTGCAACGGTTTAGCAAGCCTGCCAAGCGCAATAACTTCTTTGAATTGATCTACATTATTGAGGGCACCGGCATACAAACCGTAAACAAAAACCATTTTAATTATCGCAAAGGCAATCTGTTTTTACTGACACCGCAGGATATCTATTCATTTGATATAGACGCACCCACAACATTCTTCTTTATGCGTTTTAACAAATTGTATATCAAAGACAAAATCAACAAGGATAATGATGCGATCAAACAGGTGGAATATATTTTACAAAACGCCAGTCACAGGCCCGGATGCATTTTAAAAAACAAAACAGACAAGCCTCTGATTGCGTCGCTCGTTAACTCAATTCTGAATGAGCAAACCAACCAACAAATTTATTATACACGGATTTCGGAACAAATTGTGAACACAATTATTACTGTTGTTGCCAGAAATATAGCTTTGAAATTGCCTAAGAACATCAAGGAAACAACAGGCGAACCCGTCCTGGAAATCTTGAATTATATCCAGCAGAACATCTTTGAACCCGAAAATCTGAAAGCTAAAAAACTGAGTGAACATTTCAACATTTCGCTGAACTACCTGGGCCGGTATTTTAAGAAACAAACAGGCGATACCCTGCAAAACTATATTATCAATTACAAGATACGTTTAGTGGAAACAAGATTGCTGCACAGCGATATGCGGATTAATGAAATTGCCTATGAGTTTAATTTTACCGATGAAAGCCACCTGAGCCGCATTTTTAAAAAATATAAAGGAGTGAATCCCAGTGAATTCAGAAAACGGAACAATCGAAATTAAGACCATGACGCAGGTAGAAGGATCGCTTTGACTTGTCCTTTTGGTACTTTTATGACAAGATAAAAGTACAGGAAGAAGTATTTTTATTCTGATGGAATCAGCCTTTTGGGGTCCATCACACCCCAACCTCATCTCACCTTCGCGAGATGAAGAACTTTGCACGGAAAGATGAAGAACTTTCTTCCGTGAGATGAAGAAGAAGTTGCACAAAGATGAAGAACTTTCCCTGGCGAGATGAAGAAGAAACTCCAGAGAGATAAAGTTCCCGCGACCGCGCGAAACGCTTCGCAAACCAACATGAACCTGAAAGCAATTTTCTTTTTGCAGTGAAGGAGCACAATATTCTACACCTGTTTTGAGTTATGTTGTTAACTACTAGGAATTAACCAAGTCTAGATGGAACCAAATACATGCTTGGAGCAAGACTGAAAAAGTGTTCCTTTCATGAATATGGATTGGGCAGAACACTTTTTCTCCGGGATAGAAGGGAATAGACGTAATACATTATTACGTAGGCTGTAAATTTAAAATCGCTAGCTACTCACTTTCTAAACTTTGAAATATGGAAAAAATTCGAATCAAAGAGTTAGTCCGGTTTCGGAGAAAAACTGACCGCTCAAAAAAGACTTTTGCAAACAATCTTAAGTTGAGAGAAAAATCTGAAAAAGAAGGCTCAGGTGGTGATTATTGGATAAGTTGCTTAAGTGCAATTGGAAATGTATTTAAATATAATGACCCAAGCTTACTTGACGAAAAAATTGAGTTTCTGATTGAAAAGATACAGAGTAAAGAAGATAAAAGAATTAAAGACCAATTTCAACGGAACATCGATATTTTGGAAGGTTTTAAAGACTTTGATTTTCATGAAATAAGGCCTAAAGCCGATTTGACATTTCATAAAAAACCTACTACAAATTCAATTCTTGAAATCGAAGGTTTACCAATTCAGGCAAAACCAGACCATGTGTTCTCGTTTTCAATAAATAATAGCGAAGAAGTTGGAGCGGTTTGGTTTATTGCCGAACTAAACGGATATGATAAGGGCGAATTGGGAATGTTTGCCGATATTCTTTATCGCTACCTGGATACTCATTTTTCGAAGGATTTTTTCGTAAACAAAGCTTATTGTATTGCAATTGATGTCTATCGAGGGCAGAAGGTTACTTATGAGGATGTTGAAAAAGGGAAGGTTCCTGCACTACTTGAACCGACAATTGATGAAATCAAGAAAACGTAAATCCACATTATGCGATTTGGAATGCTTTTCCCGTAGCGTAATTCCTTTAAATTATTTTACTAACTTAGTGAACACTAACGACCAAGGAAATGAAAATGATTATTGAATTTAAAAGTTTAAAAGGCGGGACAAGAAAGAATTAACTTTTTTTCCACTAGCTTTTGTCTTTCTTGATTGGTGAGGAAGCCCAAGCATATTACACAGATTTGCGAATTCTGTAAACTTACACACAAGTCTGAATTTGCCAAAGAATAATTTTTTGGAGTACAAGACATAAGTTGTGATTCGTATTCTATTGGAATAAAACATCTTAAATAAACATCTAATGAGAGTTTTAACTAAATCAAGATTCAAACTTGGACTAGAATGCCCAAACAAATTATTCTACACATCCAAAAAAGAATACGCTAACGAGAAAGTCTCTGATCCTTTTCTTGAAGCTCTAGCTCAAGGTGGCTTCCAAGTTGAAGAATTAGCAAGAATGCATTATCCTGATGGCATTCTAATCGAAGGCAATGATGGAGATTATGAATTATTATGGCATCAGACTCAAGAATTATTACAGCAAGAAAGCGTAATAATTTTTGAAGCAGCATTTCTTTACAATGGATTATTCATTAAAACAGACATATTAATAAAAAGAGGTAATAAAATTGAACTTATTGAAGTAAAATCAAAATCATTTGATCCTTCAAATGATAATTTATTTGTTGGAAAAAGAGGTGGATTGGTTTCAGGATGGAAACCTTATCTTTTTGATATTGCCTTTCAAAAATACGTAATTCAAATGTGTTTTCCCTTATGGGAAATTGCCACATTCATTATGATGGCTGACAAAACAAAGCAGGCGACCATAGATGGATTAAATCAATCATTTAGGATCACACAAACTGCAGAAAATAGGACGGGAATAAAAAAACTAGTACAATCAATTGATGAGCTAGGAGAGTCAGTACTTAATCGGTTAAACATTTCAGAGATAATAAATGACATTATCAATAATAAATATCCTCACTATCCAAATTTGACTTTTATTCAAACGGTAGATTTGTTTAAGGAAAATTATAGTAACGACACCTACATTAATTGGCCAACCTCATTTGGATCATGCAAATCATGTGAATTTAAAGCAACACCAGAAGAGGAAAAAAACGGACTTCTATCAGGATATAAAGAATGTTTTAAAAAGCAACATAACTGGAGCTACAATGAATTTAATAAGCCAAACATCTTTGAAATCTGGTTTTTTGGAAAAGGAGCAAAACTGTTTGATCAAGGAATTTATTTCATGGATGAATTAACACCTGATCTAATTGGGTATAAAGAAACTTCTGGCAAACTAACCACATCAGAGCGCCAATGGTTGCAGATAGAAAAAGAGGTTAATTCCGACAATGAAATTTATGTTGACATAGATGGATTACGAAAGGAAATTGAAACTTATAAGTATCCACTTCATTTTATAGACTTTGAGACGAGTGCAGTTGCACTTCCTTTCAATAAAGGAAGAAGACCTTATGAACAAATTGCATTTCAATTTTCTCATCACATGTACTTTGAAGATGGAACGATTGAACATGCTACTGAATACATCAATAATAAAGCTGGATTCTTTCCGAATTTTGATTTTATCAGGAATCTAAAAAGGGCTCTGGAAAATGATCAGGGTTCGATATTTAGATACTCTCATCATGAGAATACTATTCTAAATGCAATTCATGAGCAACTTTTAGATTCCAATGAAGCAGACAAAGAGCATCTCATTCTTTTCATAAAAACAATATCTCATTCTAAAAATGGAAGTGCAATTCACTGGAAAGGCGAAAGGGACATGATTGACCTATGGGAAATGGTAAAGAATTATTATTACAATCCGTTGACCCGAGGCTCAAACTCAATAAAAGAAGTTCTACCATCGGCTTTAAGCAAAAGTGCATTTTTAATGAATAAATACTCTCAGAAGCTTGAGGCAATAAGAGTGACCAGTCGAAACTTTCCCAAGGAACATATTTGGCTATTGATTGAAAATGGTCAAGTAATAAATCCTTATAAAATGCTTCCCCCGGTATTTGAGGACTGGTCAGAAGATGACATTGAAAATACTCTTTCGGAAATCGAAGATATTGCAAATGGAGGAGCTGCTTTAACAGCTTATGGAAAATTGCAGTATACAGATATGTCAGCAGAAGAAAGGACTGAGCTTACAAAAGCACTTTTAAAATATTGTGAATTGGACACATTAGCAATGGTAATGATTTTTGAACATTTTAAAGAATTAAGTAATTATGGCAAATAATCAAGAAGCATTAAGACGATATAGGGTAATTCATAATATACTTCGCCGTGGTGGAAAACATAAAACCAGCAGTATCTTAGAAGCATGTCAAAGATCTTATATAAGAGCATCTATTAGAACAATTCAAAAAGATCTGGAAGATCTCGCAGAAGATCCAAAACTTGGCTTCTTTTTGCCAATAAAAAAAGATACAGCAACAAAAACGTATTATTATGCTCACATACCCGATCATATATTCCCATCGCTAGAATTAGAAAGAAATGAAATAAATGCATTACTCTTTTATGCAAAAACATTCAATCAATACGACGAATATCCACTATCTCACGAAATTTCAAATGCAGTTAAAAAAGTAGTTGAGAATTCAAATATTCCGCCAAAAACAAGGGAATTATTTGAACAAAATACATTACTTGAAACTGAAAAACATGTTCCAATCAATGGTATTGAACTTATTATTGATTTATTAGAAGCAATTTCAAATAGAAGAGTAATTGTTGTTCGCTATAAAAAGTTTCAAGTAGGTATTACAAATGAATATAGGATCAAACCAATTCTTCTCAAAGAAGAGAAACAATTATGGTATATTTTAGGCGAAAAAGAGGATAAGAATAAAATTATAACGTTGGCATTGGATCGGATTATAAGCTTAACAATTTCAAATAAAGAATTTGAACCAATTGCGTTTAATAGTAATGAATATTTTAAATAT